>JABAOH010161249.1_pt1 | contig 40093 bp, 31 predicted proteins | sample 7062181 | NCBI WGS metagenome assembly JABAOH01 (sample SAMN14538630, study PRJNA623070) | marine sediment metagenome | biome: marine biome [ENVO:00000428]; feature: marine pelagic biome [ENVO:01000023]; material: deep marine sediment [ENVO:00002113]; isolation source: pool of 5 deep marine... | reverse complement strand
CGAGAACTATCAGCGCACCCTGACGGCCACCAACCTGTTCCAGATCCAGGGCGAGATCGCGCCGCACCCATCGTCCCGAGGCTGTTGCGGGCTTTTCTGGCGGAATGAGTTTCCGGTCAGGTTCTACCATGCTTAGGCGTGAATGCCATGTTTTGCTCGATGACCAGGCTAAGCAGGTTAGCCGGCCTCGCGGTCGTGATGGCGACTGTCGTCCCGGCGCCGGGCGGGTCATGCCTTCTCCGCCTCGAACAGCTTGACCATGTCGAGATAGACGTTGAACTCGCGCACGAGGCGGAAACCGGCCGCGCGCACGTTGTCCGCGGTTCGGCGGTTGATCTCCGGCCCTACCTTTCGGACCAGCGGGTTCATGAGGTCCATCAGACGGCCCAGGTGGAGCGTCGAGGGACGGACGTGCTCGAACATGAGGAGCCGTCCGCCGTCTCGGAGCACGCGCCGCACCTCGCGAAGGCCCTTCACGGGATCGGGCACCGAGCGGAACGTGCACGAGGTTACGACCGTGTCGAAGTACCCGTCCGGGTAGTCGAGGTCGGTGACATCCGCTGCGACCAGCGTAAGCGGCGCCGGGCAGTCCTCCACCTTCTGGCGCGCCATCTCCAGCATCTTCGGTGAGAAGTCGATGGCCGTTACCTCGATGTCGGGCGGGAAGTGCTTGAAGTCGATGCCCGTGCCGGCCGCGACGAGCAGCGTGCGACCGGTCGCTTTCGCGAAGAGCGCCTTCTTGAAGACCCCGTAGCGCAGCTCTTCGCCGCGCTCGTTGAGGTCCAGGGTCTTCGCGGCCCGATCCCATTTCCGTATCGCGGATTCACTCATCCTCACTCACTCCCGGTAGCACGTTCCCATGGAGTCGCCGGTCGAGGAGTTGGAGCGCGGCCTGCACGCCCAAGCCGACCGCCGCCCCGCAGAGCACCGCGGTCCCGAGGGAGGCCGAGCGGGTCATCGCGCCGGCCATGCCCGCGAGCATCCCGATCTGCATCGACATGACGACGATCTCGAAGCCGGCAGGAGGAAGGTGAACAGTCCGAGCAGCGGCAGCGCCACGATCATGCCGAGCACCATTCCGATCAGCATCGCGAGCGGTGATGGCCACCCCTCCGGCACGAGCAGCCACGTCGCGAGCGAGGCCCCGCAACCGAAGCAGAGCGCAGCGGCGTAGTCGAAGGTGCGAATGGCGAGTGCGTGTCGGGGCTTCATGTGGCGGTCGCTCGGTTGCCGATCACGCATCCTGGCTCAGGCGTGAACGAGAAGCATAGACCACCTTCTTCGGGGTTCAGCGAGGGGATATTCGGGGTCAAGGTAAAAACCCTTTATCTGGGCCATTGGCACGGCAGGGCGAAGCGCTTCCCGTATTCCGCGCGATGAGGTCGTGACACACCGCATACAGTCCGACGAAGCAAACACCGGAGCTTGCAGGATTGGAGGCTCGTGGCCGGGAGACCGTTACCACCGCGACGCGCAGCGATGGCGGGGCTTCAGCGACCCCACCCGGGCGCGGCGGCCCCGCCTCATCGCGGGCGTGCATGACGGGCATCGCCGATCCGGGCATGGCCTGCATGCCGCAGGACGATGCCGTCGAACGAGCCTCCTACCATGAAGTCCGCGGCGCTGGCGCGATGGCCGTCAGCGCCTGAATATCACCTGGCGGCGGCGATAGCCAGCTCCTTCTGCTCCAACGCGCTGGCAATGGCGCGTTTCTGGCAGCGATGGATCTCCATCTTGCCGGATCCGTCGAACGGAAACATCTCGGAGAGCATGTGGCACGAATTCTTGGCGACAGCCTCGATCCGCGCCTCGAGTTCCACGACATCAGCGTAATCGGCCAGATCAAGGTCAGCGAAACTGACCTGGCGCTTCAGTTCAATGAACTCACTCGACAGGGTCGGGTTAGCTGCGCGATTCTCTTCTTTCCGGTCGATTGTCATCGGCGCCTGGATGACGACAAGTTTTTCGAGGACATCCGTCTCCTCCTGTGCCGCAACGGGAGCGGCGACGAGCAGGGCCCCGGCCATCGCAACCATTGAGACCACAGTTGGCATCGGTGTGAAGTGATTTTTCATGTTACCTCCTCGCTATCGTTGCGCACTTTGCACATGAATCGATGCGCCATGAATCACCTGACCTCGCGATCAGGTACCCCAAAGCTGATCACAGATCGCTGGGGAGGCACATGACCTGTCTCAACTAAAGCCGAAAAGATGTCAGCGCGGGTGCGAAGGGCAGCAACACGGTGCGGTCAGCAACTGACGCTGTTCCGCTGGCCCCCGGCGCCACAAAGTGCATGGGCACCCAAGCGCTTCCAAGCCGATGCCCGGACTTGGCGCGCGCCGCCCGGCAAGGCCAGGGGATCACCGATGTGGCTCACCTGTATCGGTCTTCAGGGCGAACAGCAGTGTGAAACAGCCCCCCCGGCGGAGCGTCAGCTTGCTTCGGGGCCGGATTCCCGGAACAACGGCGCCCGCTGGCCGGGTCGCAAAAAGCGGGCATCGTAGGGTGGCCTTGCGAATACCTCTTGCACCATGGGCGCGAAGAACTCGATCGGCAGGGTGTCATAGTCCGGGTCGAAACTGGCCTGGTCCCAGCGTTCACAGAACTGGACGCAATCCTCGAAATACGGGCTTCCCCGGTGCCGATCGCGCTTGTTCTGATCGACCCCGTCCAGGTATTGCCCGTAGTAAGCCAGCTGGAAGTCCGCATGAGCGCGGACACACCAGGTCACCTGCTCGCGAACGAAGGGCCTGAGCACGGCGGCGGCCAATTCGTCGTGGCTGTAGGGGGCATAAAGGTCGCCAACATCATGCAGCAAGGCACCGACCACCCAGTCCACATCTGCGCCGTCGCGCCAGGCGCGGGTGGCGGATTGCAGCGAATGTTCAAGCCGCGTGACCTGGTAGCCCGACAGCGATTCATCGAGCCGAGCCAGCGCTTCCAGCAAGCGTTCCGCGGTGCCGGCGGCAAACTCGGCTTCCAGCCGATGCAGCAGCTCATATTCCTCTCGGGTGCCGTCTTTCATCTGGCGAAACTGCACCCTGTCCGTCACGCGGATTCCCCGTCGCCGCCCCGTTCCAGGGCCACGAGACGCCCCATCGCCTCGTCACGCTCGATGTAGCATGACTGAAGATGCCGGACCCCTTCCGAGCGGCAGGCCTTGCGGCCATGCATGACACGGTGGTTGTCCACCATGTACATATCGCCCGCCTGCATACTCAGCTCGAGCCGGTAGCGGGGGTGGTCGCGCAACCTGCCCAGCGCGAGATAGGCGTCATAGAAAGCCTCCATCGCCTCCGGCGCAAGGAGAAACGGCTGCACCGAGTGATTGGAGTAGCGCACTTGCGTCACCCGGCCTTCCGCATCCAGTGTGAAGACCGGGGCGTAATTCTCCAATTCGAGGCCCGCGTCCCGAAAATGAAAATGCAGGATGGTGTTGGCCAGCAGGTGAAACTGATCTGGATTTCTCTCGCGCAGGATCTCGGCCAGCTTGAAGCCGTCAACCAGCGTCGTTTCGCCACCGCTGGCGCTGGATTTGACGAAATGCGTCAACTGGACGGTGGGAACCGGGTCGCGGTAGGCTTCGTCGGTGTGGAGCACCAGCGGCAAATTGGTGTAGGCCACCGAATTGGCTTTGGGCACTGCTCTCACGTCGAACACCCTGCCCCAGCTGGTTTCCCTGACCTGTCCGATGGACCCGGCAATCTCCAGCACGATGCCGTTTTTTTCGGGGATGCCCTGCATGATCGCCAGCCCGCTGCGGCGAAATGCCTGCAGCCAGCGCAGCCGATCACCATCATTCTCCCGGAACGAGGCGTAGTGAATTCGCGGCAATTGCGACGCGAATTCGCTGCCCCAGGTTGTTGTTGCACGAGGCTGGCAACGCACACCATTGGAATAGTCGTGCCGCCTCAGCCAGCCCGGGGGAAAAACGCTTTGGTGCTCATCGCTCCAGCGAACGCTGAGTTCGCCCTCCCCGGTCAGCGCGCAATGGGTCGGCCGGATGCCGGCGTCCAGCAAGGACGTCTCCTCGACACGGTGGCCGGTTTCCGGGTGCCGGGCCTGTGGCGAATTATCCCGCAACCAGATGTGGAGGAAGCGGCTGTGGCGGCCGTCGTCCCAGTGCAGCGTGATGGCCTTCCGGTCGTGCTCGACATGGATGATGCGGGGCATGGTGACCTCAGTCCCGGTAGCCCGGCTCTTCCTCATCGAGGATATCGATGAGCGCCCTGAAGTGCAGTTCGGCAAACTGTGGATACTCCCGCCATTGCGCACAGGCAAGCCGTGCTGTCTGTTCCGACACGATGGCCGGTTTGCGCCCGGTTGACAATGCCAGTATCTGCACCTGCGCCGCCCGCTCGAGGCAGTACAACTCATCGAAAGCCTGGGCCACGGAATCGCCGATCATGATCACGCCATGGTTACCGAGCAACAGCACCTCGTGCCGATCGCCCAGCAAGCCGGCCACCCGCTCGCCTTCGGCTGCATCGAGCGCCATGCCGGCATACGCGCGGTCATAGGCTATGCGGTCATGAAACCGGCAGGCGTTCTGGTCCAGCATGAGGAACTCGAAATTCTCGATGCAGGCCAGCGCCGTGGTGTGGGGCATGTGCGTATGAAGTACGCAGCGGGCCCGCGGTATCAGCCGATGCAGCTGCGAGTGCAGGGCCCACGCGGTGAGATCGATATCCTCGCCGGGCGGCTGACCCGGTTGAGTCAGCACCAGGTCGCTGGCGCGAATGCGCGAAAAATGCACGCCGCGCGGGTTGATCAGGAAGCGATCGCCTCTCGGTCCGATCGTCGCGCTGAAATGGTTGGCAATGGATTCGTGCAGATCCAGGCGGGCGGCCCAGCGGAATGCCGCGGCCAGGTGCCGGCGGGTGGTCGTCTCGAGGTCGGTGGAAGCCGTTGCCTGCATGCTGGCGCTTCGTGTCGTTCCAAGCGGCTGGTGCGGTCCGCCCAGTATAGTCAAGGCGCCGGAACGCTCCAACACGCGCGTCGGGAATCGGGCTCGGGCCGGCGCCCGGCGCGACCGGCGATGGCTGCCAAAATGAGTGGTCGTATATACTCGGCTGATCGATTGGCGACCAGGATCCGATTGCAATGGGCCACGCACTGGCCGACACACGACTGGCTGCCTGCGAGCCGGATGGGCGCGTGACCGCCGGGGCTGCGTTCAGCCATAACGAACTGCGCGCCCCCTTGCAGGCCCACCGGGACGGCCCCGCCATCGGTGGCTCGCTCGACGGCAAGACGGACGCGGCGGGAGCCGTGCAGCCGACCGACATCCGGGTTGCCACGCCCGCATTGACGGGCACCGGAATCACACCGGCAGGCAGGACGACAGCTGAGGGCCATACCCGGGCCGCAGCGCTGGAAAGCTGAACCGCCATGGCGCCCCACCAGCACGCGGATCTGTCGACGCGCGAACTGCTCACCGCGGTGGTGAACAACCTGCATCGGCGATTCTTCGAGGCGCCGCGCCTCGACGCCAAGCAGTTATTCATCGCGATCCAGGGCGGCAGGGAAATCCCGTTCATGGAAATCCGCCTGCCCGAAATTGACGACAGCCTGCATTGCCTGCTGGCCCTGGACGATACCCAATACGTCGGCTCACTGAATTTCAGCCGCTTTCGCCTGGCGCTGCGCGCGCACATGGCGCGGATCGCCAGCGCGCTCGAGGACCCCGACGCGCAGCCAAACACCTTTGTTAACGCCAGCCGTGACAGCACCCTGTTCAATCTGCCGGGGATCACCGAGCACGACGGGCAGCTGAACGTGTTAATGACCGGGCTGGTTCAGCACCGCCCCGGCCAGGTCGTGCTGCGCCTGGTGTTCTTGGATCCCGATATCTTGCGGGGCGCCGACTGAGGAACCGGGGTCAGCCCCCTCCCGACCCGGACAGCTCCCGCGCCATCCAGTCGCGTAATTCGAACTTCTGGATCTTGCCGGTCGCGGTCTTGGGCAGGTCGCGAAACACCACCTTTTTAGGGCATTTGAATCCAGCCAGCCGCTCGCGGCAAAAGGCCATGATCTCCTCGGCGGACGCCTGCCCACCCGGCACCAGTTCCACGAAGGCGCAGGGCACCTCGCCCCACTTCTCGTGCGGCATTGCGACCACCGCCGCGGCGGCGACGGCGGGGTGCTTGAACAAGGTGGATTCGACCTCGACGGAAGAGATGTTTTCACCGCCTGAAATGATGATGTCTTTCAGCCGGTCGCGAATTTCCAGGTAGCCATCGGGGTGGACGACGCCCAGGTCGCCGGTGTGAAACCAGCCTCCGGCGAAGGCCGCGCGCGTGGCTTGCGGATCCTTGTAATAGCCTCTCAGCAAGGTATTTCCGCGCATCGCCACCTCACCGAGGGTCGCGCCGTCGGCCGGCACCGGCTCGCCGCTCCCCCGGTCCAGCACCTGGACGCACTCCATCATCGGGAAACGCACACCCTGTCGGGCCTTGATCTCGGCCTGATCGGCCGCATCCAGCTGGTCCCATTGATCCTGCCAGTCGCACCAGACCACATGGCCAAATGACTCGGTCAGCCCGTACACATGGGTCACTTCAAGTCCCAGCGCCTGCACGCGTTCCAGAACACGGCTGGGCGGTGGCGCGCCAGCGGTCAGCACCCGCACGGCATGCGCGAGGCCGAGGTCCTGGCCCTCGGCTTCCTGGGCCAGCATGGCGAGCACGATCGGCGCGGCGCCAAAGTGGGTGATCCGATGCTCACGCAGGGCGGCAAACACGCTCTCTGCGGTAATCTTGCGGTGGCAAACGAAGGTGCCGGCCATGATGGTCATGGCCCACACGTGGCACCAGCCGTTGCAGTGAAACATGGGGACGGTATAGAGATAACGCGGGTGCCGGGGCAGCTGCCAGGCGGCGACCGTGCCCAGCGCCATGAGGTAAGCCCCGCGGTGATGGTAGACAACGCCTTTCGGCCGGCCGCTGGTGCCCGAGGTGTAGTTCAGGGCAATGGCGTCATATTCGGTTTCTGGCAGCCCTGTGCCCGCGTACTCAGCGGCCGATTCAAGCCACGCCTGGTAGGTCGGGTAGCTGCCCGAGGGCGGCACTCCAGAGGCAGCCTCGTCGTCGACGATCTCGATGATGGCCGGTTTGTCTCCCACGTCCGCCAGCGCCTGCTCGACCAAGGGGACGAACTCGCTGTCGACCAGCAGCACCCTGCAATCGGAATGCTGCAGGATGTAAGACACGGTGTCCGCATCGAGACGGATGTTGATTGCGTTCAGGACTGCGCCCAGCACGGGCACACCGTAATGGGCTTCCAGCAGTTCCGGGGTGTTGGCGGCAATGACCGACACCGTGTCGCCCCGGCCCACGCCGGCGGCGTGGAGTGCGCCCGCCAAGCACCGGACGCGCCGCCGCAACGCCTGCCAGGTGTAGCGGCGCTCGCCGTATATGACCGCGATGCGATCCGGATAGATGTCCGCCGTTCGCCAGAGAAAAGAGACGGGCGAGAGCGCGACGTCATTCAGCCGCTCCCGGGTCTGCAGGGCTCCGTAGTGTTCCTGTGACATGATCGACGTCCCTCCGCGGGTCAAGGTTGTCCGGAAGGTTCAGCATCGCGACCACGGGGGGTGCCCGGATGTTCGCGCCGCCACCGATACAGGTCGCTCAGCAGTGCCACGCCCATCAGCACCAGGATCATGGTCAGCGGCAGGCCGGAACTGATCGCTCCCGACTGCATGGCGGTGAGGCTTTCGCTCCCGCCGAGCGACAGCATGACCACGGCGATGAGCACCGACAAGGTGACCCACAGCAGGCGCTGGGGCACCGGCGTTCTCAACTGCCCACCGGCGCTGATCGAAGACAGCACCAGCGAACCGGAATCGGCCGAGGTGATGAAAAACGTGATCACCAGCACCACCGCGCAGATTGAAGTGATCCCGCCCCAGGGCATCTGCTGCAGCATCTGAAACATGGCCAGTTCCACCTCTCCCAGGCCGGCCGACAAGGGCCCGATGCCGTTCTGGGCCTGGAGCAGGGCCGTGCCGCCGAAAACCGACATCCAGATGATGGAGACCAGGGTAGGCACCAGCAGCACTGCCACCACGAATTCACGGACCGTCCGGCCGCGGGAAATCCGGGCGATGAACATGCCCACGAACGGGGACCAGGAGATCCACCAGGCCCAGTAGAATACGGTCCAGCCCTCGTACCAGGACCGATCCTCGCGGCCGATCCAGTTGCTGAGCCGAAAGATGTCGCGGAAATAAAGCCCCAGCGAATCGAGGAACTCGCCCGCTAGGTATGCCGTTGGGCCGGCAAGCAACACGAACAGCGCCAGGATGGCCGCCAGCCCCATGTTGAAGTTGCTGAGCACCCGAATGCCCCGGCGGACGCCCAGAACGACCGAGGTTGCGGCAACCGCGCCGATGATCGCGATGACCCCCATCTGGATGCTGAACCCGTGGCCAATTCCGCTGAGAAAACCTATCCCGCCCGCGGCCTGCTGAGCACCAAAGGCCAACGAGGTGGCGATGCCGAACACGGTCGCCAGGACCCCAAGCACGTCCACGAGGTCACCCGGCCAGCGCCAGGTGAAGCGCCCCAGAACAGGGTGCAGAGTCGAGCGGACCAGGAAGGGCAGGCCCCGGTTAAACGAGGCAAAGGCCAATGCCAGCCCCATGACCGCGTAAATCGCCCAGGCATGCATGCCCCAGTGGAACAAGGTTGCCGACATGGCCAGGTCGGCGGCCGCGGGCGTCCGGGGTTCCGCGTTAAAGGGCGTACCGAACCAATCGGTGTAGTGCGCCAGGGGCTCGGCGACGCTGAAAAACATCAAGCCGATCCCCATGCCGGCGGCAAACAGCATGGCGAACCATGAGAGCCGGGAGAATTCGGGTGCGCAAGCTTCTCCGCCCAGCCGTATCCGCCCGATCGGCAACAAGACCAGCATCAGGCAGAGCAGCACGAACAGGTTGACGGACACCATGAAAAGGCCATGGAAGCGGGACAGCACCCAGCCCCGGAAGGACAGCATCGTGGCCTGCGCGCTTTCCGGCGCCCACAGGCTGAGGACGACCAGCGGCACGATCAGCCCAACGCTCAGCACGAACACCATGGGATGCACGTCGAGACCCAGGCCCTGCCTGGTGGGCAGTTTTTCGGGTGCCTGCGCATGGCGGGTAAGCTTTCTCAACGCGTTCTCCGAAGCATTCAGGCGGCGGGCGCGACGTGCCATTCGCACCCCGACCGGGCAGGACGGAACCATCAGTGGGTCGCCAGCTTAGCGCAACATCACAGGCTTCTGCCAACAACAGCGTCGCCCGCAGCCATTTCCGCCTCAAGGCGGTGGCCCATCGAATGCTGCGTCGGTTGGCTGCGTGAGCACCCCATGCAATGCTGTGTATCCCGCCGCAGCCGCGCCGAATTCCCGGCCCGCATGCAATAGCGACTCCCACAGGTAACGGGCCAGGCTGGATTCGCAAAAAACGAGGTATACCGGCAAGCCCGGTGTGCCCTGGCGCAACAGGAGGGCCGAGACGCCAGCGACGAGGGTCTGCGCCATCGATTCCGGGCCAAACCGGTCGGGCCGCACATCGAGAGCGCACAGCCGGGACAGGCAGGGCGGCGCCTGCGTCCCGCCCACGGCGAACAGTGCGTGGCTGTGCTCACAGGCCAGATCGTGAACGCCGGTCGGGAGCCGGCCGGGTGCCAGGCCGGACATTTCGCCGGGGCCGGGGCCGGCCAGGCTGCCCAGCCACCAGTATTCGGTATCTGCGGGCCGCAGGACGAGTTCGCCGGACTGGGTCCGCTGCACCTGGTTGACCGCGTCGGGCAGCGGCAGGCTGGGCGCAAGCCACCTGGCAACCTCCGGCCCGCGGTATCCCCGGCGCGGCCACAGGCTCATATCGACCATGCCGAGACGCTTCCGAGCATCCTGCTCCTGTTCGCTCGAACCATAATGTGCGACCAGCTCACGCCCGGCGACCGGGCGGAACACGGCGCCATTGGCCAGGTGCCAGTTATGCAGCGCGCTGCGCAGGGGCATCGGCCCGGCGGTACCGGCCCGGCCTAGCATCGCTGACGCTCGTTATCCGGGTCATAGAACGGCAGCGGGACGATCTGGGCCTGCCGCACCCGGCCGCCTGCGCAGCGAATGTCGATGTTCCGGCCCGGTTGGCCAAGATCGGGCGGAACCTGGGCCAGGCCGATCATCGCCTCGAGCGTGGGCGAGTGACCGCTCGAGGTGACGCGGCCGACGACGCGGCCCGCATGAATGACGAGATGGCTTTCCCTTGGTGGATCGCGCCGCGGAAGGGGCATCCTGAAACCCGCCAGGCAGCGGCTCAGGCCTTTTCCGGCCAGAATCTGCAAGGAACGCTTGCCGACGAAATAGGGTTTCTTCCAGCCGATCGCCCAGTCCATCCCGATTTCCATGGGGCTGGACATGGCGTCGGTGTCCTGGCCGACGATGACGTGACCCTTCTCCAGGCGCAGGATGCGTTGCGCCTCCACGCCGAATGGCTGCAGCCCCAGGGGCTTGCCAACCTCCACCAGGCGTTCCCAGGCGGATTGGGCCGCGTGAAATGGCAGGTGGATCTCGAAACCGAGTTCGCCCACGAAGCCGGTCCGGATCAAACGCGCCCGACAACCAGCGAAGCTCACTTCCCGGGCGGCGAGGAATGGCAGTGCCTCGGACCCGATTTCGTCACCGAAACCGGCGCCCTGCAGGATTTCGCGCGCCGCGGGCCCCGCCACGTTGAACGCTGCCCACGCCGGGCCTGCATTGAGGATGTCGACCTGCAGTCGCCACTGGGCCTGCCACCAGAGCAGGATTCGATAAACCCGCTCGGCTGCGCTGGTGGTGGTGGTGACATAAAATTGGTCCGCCGCGAGCCGGCATGCCACGCCGTCATCGATCACCGCACCGGCATCATTGGTCATCAGGGCATAGCGCGAGCGATTCACGGCCAGCGCCGACAGGCGCCCGGTATAGATGCGGTCCAGGAATTCACCGGCATCCGGTCCCACCACGTCTATTCCCCCGAGCGTGGACACGTCGATGATCCCGGCCCGCTGGCGCACCGCCCGCACCTCCTCGGCAATGTGGTGCTGCGACCGCTCGGGCGCACCGTAGAATGCCGGCCGCCGCCAGCTGTCCGCCACCATCCACTGCGCGCCGGCGGCCCGGTGCCAATCGTGCATCGGGGCACGGCGGCGGGGAAACAGTGCTGGCCCCGCGTAATGACCGATCGTTTCCGGTCCGACCGGGGGGCGCGCGGTAGTCACACCGGTGGCGGCGACCGTCTGCCCCGTCTCGCTGGCAACGATCCGGGCCATGGCCAGGGCCGAATGGCGGCCCTGCGACGGTCCCATGCCACAGGCCGAAAAACGCTTGGCCAGCTGGATGTCGCGATAGCCCTCGCGGACCGACCGCACGATGTCTGCGATCTGCAGATCCTCGTCAAAGTCGACAAACTCGCGGCCCCGCGGGTGGGGAAAAATCGGCAGCGGGTAGTTGACGCTCTCTCCCGATGGGCCGCACCAGCGACCGGGTGATTCCGGGGCAGGCGCGGCTTGCGCTCCCAGGATCTCGCCGATGGCCCGGGCGGCGTCCGTCATTGCCTGTGCGGGGGTCATGCAACCGTTGATGGCGCCAGCCACGTGCATCCCGGCCGGCAATTGCTCGATCCGGAATACGGCCCGGTGGTCAAGGTAGCTGAGGCGCCCGCCCGCCTGGCAGGGCAGCTGATAGGCGGGCATGTACCCCACGGAAACGACCAGCAGGTCACAGCGGCAGATTCCGCGGCGCCCGCCCGCCACGCCCGGCGCGTCGATGGCGCGAATGTCGACAGCCCGCAGGTGCCCCCCGCGGCGCGCAGCGCGCGCCTCGTACACCGTGGCGCCGCACTCGACCTGAACGCCAGCCTCGATCAGAGCCCGGGCCGCGGCGTGCGCCGGCATCTCGGGCCGCATTTCGACCAGGCAGCGCAGGGCAACCCCGGCGTCGATCAGGTCGAGCGCAACCTCATAAGCGGCATCATTGCCGGCCAGGACCACGGCGCTGCGCCCCGGGCGCACGGCGTAGCGCCGGATCAGCCGCTGGGCGCCGCTGCCGAGCAGGATGCCCGGCAGGTCGTTGTTGCGGAAAATGGCCGGCTGTTCGATCACGCCGGTGCAAACGCACACCGCTTTTGCCCGCACCCGGAACAGGCTTTCACCCTGGATCACGGGGACCCAGTGGTCCTCGAACCAGCCATTTGCGGTCGCGTCGGTCAGGCACCGTATGCGGGCATGCTCACGCACGGTGGCGAGCAATCTCGCAAAACCTTCATCCGCGACCCCGCCGTCACCCGGCCGGCGATACGTCATGGCGCCACCCAGCTTCGAGTTGCGGTCGACCAGGATCACCTCGCGTCCCTCATCGGCCGCCAGCCGCGCCGCGTGCAGGCCGGCAACGCCGGCCCCGATGACCAGCACATCGCAGAACAGGTGTTGCTGCACCCGTTCCCGAGGTGGCGCATGCGGATCGATCTTGCCCAGCCCTGCGGCCCGCCGGAACCAGGGGAACCATTTGTCCCAGGCGCCGCGTGGCCAGTAGAACGCCCGGTAGTAGAAACCGACCGGCAGCCACCGCGAGAACCATTGCAGCACGGCGCCGAGATCCCAGCGAAGCGTGCCGAGGGTATTTTGGGCCCTCACGCGCATGCCGGACTCCACAGCCCGTTGGTCGGCACACACGTTGGCCGCCCCGGGCAGCTGAACCAGGCAGTTTGCCTCGTGCCCCGCCAGGGACAGGGGCCCGCGTGGACGGTGGTACTTGAACGACCGGCTGAGCAGGTACTGCCCATTGGCAGCCAATGCGCTGGCGATGGTGTCACCCTCCAGGGCCGGGATATCCCGGCCTTCGAAACGAAACGTCAGGCCGCGCTCTGGCCTGACCCAGGCACCGGCCTGGCCGCTGATGCGCCGCCCGCGCTTCACTGGGCTGCGTCCTTCATGGCCAGAAACGCTTCCAGCGTGAAGGTCCGCAACATTTCATTGCTGCGGGTGTCGCGTTCGGCCAGGAACCAGTAGGAGGAGGGCGCATGGCACCACCATTCAATCACCAGGCCGGCCGGGTTGCGGTGGAAAAACACCTGTCGGGCCCACTGGCGGGAATCGGTGTCGGCGGTCTCTGTGACAGGGTGGTATTCGCCGCCGTAAACGAACTCGTCGATGTTGCGCAGGCCATTGAGCGGACAGCGAATCTGCTTCATTTCAGTGGCTCGCCGCCGTCGCGCCGGCCTCGTTGACCTGGTCGAACGTGTAGAACCGCTCGAGGGCGAAGGGTCGGATCAATTCAGGGACCTGGCCGCTGGCCACCAGCTCCGCCATGGTGACACCGCAGATGGGGGTCGCCTTGAAACCCCAGGTGCCCCAGCCCGCGTCGAGAAAATAGTTGTCCACCGGGCTGTGGCCCATGACCGGGCTGTAATCGGGCGTCATGTCCGTGATGCCGCCCCACTGGCGCAGGATGTTTGCCTCGGCGAGAAACGGGAACAGCTGCGTGATCCCGCGGCACAGCGCTTCTTTCAAGTCGAGCGTGGACCGGGTCTGGTAGAGCGGATAGGGGTCGCAACCGCCGCCGATCACGAATTCCCCGCGCGAGGTTTGCTGGATGTACACGTGCCACCGCGGCGAACTCACCAAGGGCGTGAGCACGGGCTTGTAAGGCTGCGTCACCAGCGCCTGCAGGGGGTAGGTATGGATGGGCAGGTCGATATCGGCCAGCCGCGCGACCTCGGAACTCATGCCCGCCACGGCCTGCACCACGGCGTCGCAGGCGATCGTGCCGCGGGCGGTTTCCACAGCCCGGATCGCGCCACCGCTCACCTCCAGGCCCGTCACCTCGGTCAATGGGTGGAGTTCCACGCCCAGCCTGCAGGCTGCCCGGGCATAACCCCAGACCACCGCGTCATGCCGCGCGGTGGCGCCGTCAGCATGCCAAAGGCCGCCCAGCACGGGGTAATGGGCTGCAGGGTCGCAGTCCAGCAGGGGCACCCGCCGCTGCACCTCGGCAAGGTCGACCAGTTCCGAGCGCACGCCGAGTTCCTTGTTGACTTCCGCACGCCAGCGGAAATTGCGCAGGTCGCTGTCCGAATGCGCCAGCGTCAACTGCCCGCGGTTTTCGAACAGGATGTTGTAATCAAGTTCATTGCTGAGTTCCCGGAACAGCCGGACGGACTCGCGGTAAAACCGGACGCTTTCCTCGGTGAGGTAATTGGACCGAATCACGGCCGTGTTGCGCGCCGTGTTGCCACCGCCCAGATAGCCCCTGTCCAACACGGCGACGCGGCGAATGCCATGATAGCGCGCCAGGTGATAGGCAATCGCCATGCCATGTGCGCCGGCACCAATGATCACCACGTCGTAACTCGGCTTGAGCGACGGCCGATCGGGAAGGTGTGCGGCCCCGGCACGGGGAAAAGCCGATTTCAGCAGCCCGAGCGCCATGCCTCAGCCGGAAATGCCCGGCCGGACCGCGAGGGTCATGCCGTTATCAGGAACCGGCCGCATGACGCGCCTGGAAAGCGAAAGCAATGTGGCAGGGTTCACCGGTATGCGCCAGCCAGAGCGCGACATACTCGGCGAAGCTCCGCCGCACGAGCAGCGTCACCCGCTCGGGGTCGGCATGCGTGGCCAACAGCACCGGCGACTTGGCCAGCAGGGTCTGTGCACAATGGCCCTCGCCCATGACGGCGGGATTCAGGTCGATCGTGCAGCCGCGTTCCAGCAGCGGGCGGGCGCCGGGGCCGCTCAGCGTCAGCATTACCCAACCCCCGGTCAGGTCATTGACCGTCATGGGCTCGGGCGGCGCGCCGGAAGCGATGAAATCCGGGGTGGCCATGCCCTCCGGGCAGACGAGCAACCACTCATCCGGGCCGAGCCAGTAAAGCGTCTCGTCATCCCCTGCCCATTCGTTGTTCGCCGGGGGCGCCGGCAGACCGCAGCGGGCGAAGGCTTGCGCGTGGTCCTGACCCCTCAGGCGCAGGTTGTGCACCGAAAAGCCCTGGTGCACGAGTACGCGGGCCTCGGCGCTGCCGCCGCCGGTCGCGGAGAAACCCTTCATGAACGCATCCAGCGCGTGCGTGTCGCGGGGCCGCTCAGGCATGCTGGCGCTCTCCCTCGGGGTCGTAGAATACCGGTGCAACCACCCGTACCCGCGTGCGACCGCCACCGGCGTCCACGGCCAGCAGTTCCTCTCCGTGGCGCCGTTTGCCGTCGTTCAGCAGCCCCAGGGCGATGGGGTAGCCCAGGCACGCGCTGAAATAGCTGGAACTCACGTGGCCCAGCAGCGGCACGGGCGGTTCCAGGGTGTCGCCCTGGACGAGCTGGCTGCCTTCACGCACCACGGTCCGGTCGTCCAGCGATCGGAAACCCACCCACTGCTTGCGGCCCGGCCGCACGCAGTCCGGGCGGGCGAGAGATCGGCGGCCGATATAGTCCTTGGACTTCGACATCATCCAGTTCATCCCCAGGTCTACCGGCGTGACGGAACCGTCGGTGTCCTGACCCACGATGATGAAGCCTTTCTCGGCCCGCAGGACATGCATGGTCTCGGTCCCGTAGGGCGTGATGCCGAACGCCGCGCCGGCCGCCATGGCCCGGCGCCACATGAAATCGGCCCGGTCCGACCGTACGTTGATCTCGTAGGCCAGTTCCCCGCTGAAGCTGATGCGGAACAAACGCACCGGCTCGTTTTCGAGCCGCGCCGTCCGGGTCGTCATGAAGGGGAACGCCTCGGGTTCGAGGTCGACGTCACAGCCCATTGCACGCAGTACTTGGCGGCTGTTCGGGCCCGCCAGGGCGATGGTCGACCAGGTTTCCGTCAGCGAAGTCAGGCGCACCTGCAGGTCCGGCCACTCGGTCTGCAGCCAGAGTTCCATCCAGCTCAGGACATTGGCCGCACCGCCGGTCGTGGTGGTCACATAAAAACGTTCCGGGCCCAGGCGCGCCATGACGCCGTCGTCCATGACCATGCCATCCTCGCCGAGCATCACTCCATAGGCACACCGTCCCACCGACATGCGGGCGATGTCGTGCGTGTACAGGCGCTCGAGAAACGTTTCCGCATCCGGGCCCGATACGTCGATTTTTCCCAGGGTGGAGGCGTCCATGATGCCCACGGAGGCGCGCGTGGCGAGGCACTCGCGGCACACGGCCGTTTCCAGGTCCTCCCCCTCGTGGGGGTAATAATGCGCCCTTAGCCATTGCCCCACGACCTCGAAGGGCGCACCATTTTCGACCTGCCATTCGTGCAGGGGCGTCTTGCGCACCGGTTCGTACAGGTCCCCGACATCGCCGCCGGCGCAGGCCCCGAAACGCACCGGCGTAAAGGGCGGCCTGAAGGTGGTGGTGCCGACTTCCGGGATCGTCTTGCCCAGGCCTTCGGCCACGAGGGCCATGCCGTTGATATTGCCCATTTTGCCCTGGTCCGTGCCAAAGCCCAGGGCGGTGTAGCGCTTGATGTGCTCGATGTGTTCGAAGCCTTCGCGCAGTGCCAGTCGCAGGTCAGACAGCGTCGTATCGTTCTGGTAATCGATGAATTGCTTCGAGGCGGCCAATCGTCCCCTCATCTCCGGCACGCGCCACAGTGGCATCAGCGCCCCGGACTGCATGGCCGGCGCCTCGCTCGCCTCATCGAAGGCGGGCTCGAAGCCCCACCTGCGCGCGGCCTCCTGGCCTGCCTGGTGGCCTTGCGCAAGGCACTCCCGCAACCCGAACACGCCATTGCAGGCGCCGGCACTGACCGCGGCCTGGACCGGGTTACCCGGGGTAAAGCAGGCCGGCTCGGGCTGCCATTGGTTGCGCCCGCCGGACTGGGAATGCAGGTGCACGGCCGGGTTCCATCCACCCGACATGGCCAGCACGTCACATTGCAGCTTCTGGCGAGCGACTCCGGACCCGGCGGCCGGCGCCACCTCCACGCTGCGGAGGCCGGAACGACCGCGGGCGCCGGCAACCACCGTTCCGGTGAGGATGCGCGCGCCCATCGACTGGGCCGTCCGGGGCAGGTCGCCGCGCACGTCGTCCCGGCAGTCAACGATGGCCTCGACCTGCCCCCCGGCTTCCAGCCAATCGATGGCCGCCTGGTATCCGGAGTCGTTGTTGGTGAAAACGACCAGTTGGCATCCCGGGCGCACCGCGTAACGCCGGATGTAGGTCGAAACCGCCGAGGCCAGCATGACGCCCGGGAGGTCATTGTTGGGAAACACGAGGGAGCGCTCGAAGGCCCCCTGCGCCAGCACGACCTGCTTTGCCCGCACCCGCCACAGTCGCTGCACGACGGCATGATCGGTGAGGTCATGCTGCACCAGGCTGAGGAAGTTGTGGTCGTGGTAACCGAACGCGGTACAGCGGCGCAATACCCGAACGCGGGGCTGCGCCTCTAAAAACGCCGCCTGGGCAGCCAGCCAGTCCTTGGCGGGCATCCGGTCAATGGTGTCTCTGCAAGCCAGCAATGCCCCACCGAGCTCGGGCTGGTCGTCCACCAGCAGAACGCGGGCACCCGCGAGGGCTGCTGATCGGGCGGCGCTCAGGCCCGCCGGCCCGGCGCCCACCACCAGCACGTCACAATGTGCGTTACGCGACTCGTAGCGGTCGGGATCGCTGCCCGTGGGCGCCCACCCGAGCCCGGCCGCACGACGGATGAACCGTTCGCTGCGGTGCCAGGACCCGGCCGAGGACATGAAAGTCTTGTAGTAGAAGCCCGCCGCCAGCACACCGCCGAGCCGGTCGTTGATGCGGCCCAGATCAAAATTCACGCTCGGCCACCCGCGCACGCTGCGTGCCTCCAGGCCGGCCTGCAATTCCACCTGCGTGGCCTTCAGGTTCGGCTCGGCATGTTGCCCGCGCCCCACCTGCACGATCGCATTGGGCTCCTCCGCTCCGGCTGCCATGATTCCGCGCGGTCGGTGGTACTTGAAACTGCGGCCCACCACGCGACAGCCGTTGGCGAGCAATGCCGAGGCCAGCGTGTCGCCGGCGAATCCGGACAGCGTGCGGCCGTTAAACGTGAACTCGAGCGGCTCGTCGCGCCGAATTCGCCCGCCAACCGGTAACCGGAAAGCCTGGCTCACGGCGAGCGCCCCTCGCCGTCCATGGGGAAGGTTGCTCGAATCGCATAGCTCACGGTGTCACGCTCCACAACGAACCAGCGGCGACAGCCATGCTGGTGGTTCCAGATTTCGCGGTTTTCGCCCTTGCGGTTGCTGCGCATGAACAGGTAGTCGGCCCACTCGGCATCGCTGAGGGCATCCGGATCGATTGGTCGCGAGATGTCCGCCTCGCCACCATAAGCGAACTCGCTCTCGTCTCTGGGGCCGCACCAGGGGCATTCGATCAGCAGCATGCGCAGGTCCTCAATGCGCGACCGCAGCAGCGCCGTGCTCGTCGATCAGCGCGCCCGTGGAGAAGCGGTCCAGCCCGAACGGCGCGTTGAGCTCATGTGGCGCATCGTGGGCCATGGTATGGGCCAGCACCCAGCCCGATCCGGGCGTGGCCTTGAACCCGCCGGTGCCCCAGCCGCAATTCAGGTAGAGCCCCCGCACCGGTGTCGTGCCGATGATGGGGCAGGCGTCGGGCGACACGTCGACAATCCCGCCCCAGAGGCGCAACATGCGCACCCGGCTGAAACAGGGAAACAGCTCGACCATAGCCTGCATGGCGTGTTCGATGGTGTGAAAACTGCCTCGCTGTCCATATCCGTTGTAGGCGTCAATGCCGGCACCGATGACCAGCTCGCCCTTGTCCGACTGACTGACATAGCCGTGCACGGCATTGGACATGACCACGGTATCAAGCAGCGGACGCAGCGGCTCGGACACGAACGCCTGCAGCGGATGGCTTTCCAGCGGCAGCCGCAGGCCGGCCATCGCCGCCACGACACTGGCGTGTCCGGCCGCAACCAGGCCAACCCGCCCGGTTGCGATGGGTCCCCGGCTGGTTTGCAGCCCGACCACGCGGCCTCCCTGGCAATCGATCCCCCGAACCTCGCACTGCTCGATAATGTCGACCCCGAGGGCGTCGGCCGCGCGCGCGAATGCCCAGGCGACCGCGTCGTGGCGTGCAACGCCGGCACGGCGCTGCAGCGAGGCGCCCAAAATGGGGTAGCGCGCGTGCCGGCTGGTGTTGATGATGGGAATCGCGGCCTTGATCTGCTCCGCGGCCACGACTTCTGCGTCGATTCCATTCAAGCGATTGGCGGCCACCCTGCGCTCGATGTCCCGCATCTCCTGCAGCGTGTGACCCAGGTTGTAGACACCCCGCTGGCTGAACATCACGTTGTAATTGAGTTCCCGGCTCAACCCCTCCCAGAGTTGCAGCGATTTCTCATACAGCAGGGAGGCTTCCGTCCACAGGTAGTTGGAGCGGACGATGGTGGTGTTGCGACCGGTATTGCCGCTTCCGATCCAGCCTTTTTCAAGCACCGCGATGTTGCGCATGCCGTGGCGGCTGGCGAGATAGTAAGCCGTGGCAAGGCCATGGCCGCCGCCGCCGACGACAACCGCATCGTAGCGGGCGGCCGGTTCTGCCTTGCGCCAGGCGCGCGGCCACTTGCGGTTGCTGCCGAGCGCGTGGCGAATCAGTTTGAGTGCCGAATATTTCTCCAAGCCTCTCTCCCGGCCCTATCGTCTCGACGGTCCCCGCTCAGAGGGTATCGATGGGCGCCATTATCGAAGTTGCCAGACGCACCGGCGGAGCCGGTGACCGCCCGGCGTGGCGATCAGTCGTTCGCACCATCGACATCCCGCAGCCGCTTATTGCGCGGATCGAAGGGGCTGTCCGGAATGATGGTGGCCGCACACCGTCTTCCGAGGATTTCGATTTCCACCTCATTGCCATGCACCGCCAGGTCGGTCGACACCATGCCCAGGGCCAGCGACTTGTCGACGCGAAAACCGAAGCCCCCGCCCGTCGCCCGGCCCACCACTTCATCGTCCTTGTACAGGGCATTGTTGCCGAGGGCGTCCGCGTCCTCGACACCCCGCACTTCCAGCGTGACCAGCCGGGAATTCAGCCCGTTTTCCTGTCGCTCGAGGAGCGCCTGCCGGCCGATGAAATCACCCTTGTCGGGCTTGATGAAGCGGTCCATGGCCGACTCGTAGGCCGAGTATTCGATGGACATCTCCGTCCCGACCATGCGATACGATTTTTCCAGCCGCATGGAATCCATGGCCCGGATCCCGAAGGGTTTCAACCCGAGATCCGAGCCGTGGGCGAACAGGGTATCGAAAATGTGATTCTGGTATTCGATGGGATGATGCAGCTCCCAGCCCAGCTCGCCGACGTAGTTGACCCGCATCGCGTTGACCGGCGCCATGCCGACCACGATGTTCCGGGCGCTGAGCCACGGAAAGGCCTCGTTCGAAAGGTCGGCGGCCGTGATGCGCTGCAACAGTGCCCTGGCACGGGGACCGGCCAGCACCAGCACCCCGATTGCCGCGGTCAGCGGGGTGAACCGCACCGACCCGTCGCGCGGCATGTAGCGGCGTATGTAATCATGGTCGAGGCGCTGAAGCGCTCCGGCCGAGACCAGGTAGAAGGCATCCTCGGCTTCTCGCTGAATGGTGAATTCGGAATGGATGCCGCCGTTCTGGTTGAGCGCGTGGCACAAGGCGATTCTGCCCTGCCGGCTCGGCAGCGTGTTGGCGACGAAACGATTCAGGAACGCCTCGGCGCCAGGCCCGGCGATGCGGCACTTGGCAAAAGCGGTCATGTCCAGCAGGCCCACGTTGCGCGTGGTGTTGGCCACTTCCTTGCGCACGGCCTCGAACCAGCGTGAGCGACGGAACGACCAGTCATCCTCCTGCGGCATGCCGTCGACGGCAAAGAAATTGGCCCGCTCCCAGCCGAATTTCTGGCCAAAAACGGCGCCCATCTGCTGCAGGCGCTCGTAGCACGGGGCCGTGCGCAAAGGCCGGCCCGCCGGCCGCTCCTCGTCGGGGTAGTGAATGGTGAACACGTTGGCGTAGGCCTCTTCGTTCTTCTCAATCAGGTAGCCCTTGGTCGCGTAATCGCCAAACCTGCGGGGATCAACGCCCAGCATGTCGATGGTGGGCTCGCCTTCCACGATCCACTCCGCCAGCTGCCAGCCCGCGCCGCCCGCCGCGGTGATGCCGAAGCTGTGGCCTTCGTTGAGCCAGAAGTTGTCGATGTTCCAGGCCGGACCAACGATGGGCCCGCCATCAGGGGTGTAGGCAATGGCACCGTTGTAGACCTGCTTCAGCCCCACTTCGCCGAATGCCGGTACGCGGGCCATCGCGGCCTCGATGTGTGGTTCCAGTCGCTCGATGTCTTCCTGGAAGAGTTCATATTCAGCCTCGGGGTCCGGGCCGTCCACGTAGCAGACCGGGGCGCCCTTTTCATACGGGCCCAGAATGAAACCGCCATTTTCCTCCCGCAGATACCAGGAACCGTCTGATTCACGCAACACCGGCATTTCCGGCTCGCCGCGCTCGCGTCGGGCCACCAACTCCGGATGCGGCTCCATGACCAGGAACTGGTGCTCCACCGGAATCACGGGCAGGTCCAGCCCAACCATGGCGCCGGTTTGGCGCGCATAATTTCCGGTGGCGGAAATGACGTGGTCACAGGTGATATCGCCCTTGTCGGTATGCACCAGCCAGGCGCCGGAAGTCGCCTGCTCGATCGCGAGCACACGGGTATGCCGATGGATTTGCGCACCGTGATCACGCGCGCCACGAGCCAGCGCCTGGGTCAGATCGGCGGGCTGTATGTAACCGTCCTGAGGATGAAAAATGGCGCCCACGAGGTCATCCGTGCGGCACATCGGCCAGAGCTGGCCGACTTCGTCCGGGGTCAGAAAGTGGACTTCGACACCAATGGTTCGTGCCGTTGCAGCATACTGGTGATACTCATCCATTCGGTCGTCATTCATTGCCAGGCGCAGGTTGCCGACCTGGCGGAAGCCGACATCCTGGCCGGTCTCCTGTTCCAGCTGCTGGTAGAGTTCGACTGAATACTTGTGGATCTGTCCCACGCTGTAGCTCATGTTGAACAGCGGTAACAGACCCGCCGCATGCCAGGTCGAACCGCTGGTCAATTCGGCTTTTTCCAGCAGTACACAATGTTCGCCCCAGCCCTTGCGGGCCAGATGATAGAGCGAACTGACGCCCACGACCCCGCCGCCGATGATGACGACTTTTGCTCTGTTTTTCATATACCTCTGGTAATCTTCTGGCTTCTGGACTAAGCGCCGGCTGCCTGGATTTCGGACTTGCGGCGTGCGATAAAGTCAGACACCGCCTCGTCGACGGCCGCGTCCAGCGGCGGTGGCTCATAACTTTCCAGCAGCGCCTCGCAACGCTCGGCCGCACGCATGGCGCAATCTTTCTCGCCGTCAGCCTGCCACTGCTCGAAGCTGTTGTTGTCCGCCAGCGCGCTTCGGTAAAAGGCCCGCTCGAAGTTGGCCAGCGTATGCGCAGACCCCAGGAAATGGGCGCCCGGTCCGACCTCGCGGAACGCATCCAGCGCCTGCCCGTTCGCGCTGGTGTCGACACCACCCAGCAGCACGCTCAGCATACCCAGCTGATCCGCATCCATGATGAATTTTTCATAGCCCATGCACAAACCACCCTCCAGCCAACCCGCGGCATGCAGCATGAAATTCACCCCGGACAAGGCGGACATCTGCAGCGTATTGGCAGACTCGTAAGCCGCCTGTGCATCCGGGATTTTCGAACTGCACAAACAGCCGCCGCTGCGGAATGGAACGCCCAGGCGCCGGGCCAGCTGCCCGCCGGCCAGGAGCATCAGGCTGGGTTCGGGCGTGCCGAAGGTCGGGGCGCCCGACTGCATCGACACGGCGCTCGCAAACATGCCGAAAATCACGGGCGCGCCCGGCCTGACCAGTTGCACGTAGGCCATGCCGGCCAGCGCCTCCGCCAGGATCTGGGTCAGCGTGCCCATGACCGTTACCGGCGACATGGCCCCGGCCAGCACGAATGGCGAAATGATGGTGGCCTGATTGTTCTCGGCGTAGACGCGGGCCGCGCCCATCATGGTGCGGTCGAATACCAGCGGTGAGTTGACGTTGATCAAGCTGGTGAGCACCGTGTTCGAGTCGACGAATTCGGGGCCGAAAACATGCTTCATCATCGCCACGCTGTCGGCGGCCCGGGAAGGCGCCGTGACCGAACCCATCAAGGGTTTGTCGCTGAACCTGACATGCGCGTGGAGCATGTCGAGGTGTCGCTCTTCCACCGGAATGTCGACTGGCTCACAGATCGTGCCGCCGGAATGGTGCAGACTCGGCAGCAGATAGGCCAGTTTGACGAAGTTCCTGAAATCTTCGAGGGTGGCGTAGCGTCGCCCGCTGGCCAGGTCACGCACGAACGGCGATCCGTAGGCCGGCGCAAAAACGGTGCGATCGCCGCCAATGGTGACGGATCGTTCCGGATTGCGCGCGTGCTGGATGAATTCGGCCGGTGCCGTGGCGGTCACCAGGCTTCGGCACAGTCCGGCGGCAAACCTGACGCGCTCACCATCGACATCGGCCCCGGCGGCGGCGAACAGTTCGAGCGCTTCCGGCACTTCGCGAAACTCGACGCCGATCTCCTCGAGCAGCAAGTCGGCATTGTGCTCGATCAGTTCAAGCGTCTCCTCGGGCAATAACTCGAAGCAGGGCACTTTGCGGTCGACGCCCGGCGTTGCGGCCGCAGCGCTGCTCGACCTCGCCTCGATCCGGGCGCGCCGCCCGCCGCCCTTGCGCCCCTTGCGTCTCTCATTTGCACCCATAGCGCTATCCTCCGGCGGGATGCGTGGCAAAACCATCACATCTGCGGCCCATCCACGTGGCAACTGTAGCTTGCGCGGTTCCACGTCGCATCGCAGAACCATGAGCCGCTTACCCTTGTACACCCTGATTTGAAGCCCGCTGGCCCGGTTGGATGTCCCCGCGTTCTATAGCATGGTTGAGCCCTGCTTGACCACGGTTTTCTTTATGAATTAGGGTATATATTTATTTATCTTATAAATTAAAAGATTAATTTAATTTGTAATGTCGGCATGAATAAGGACATGATTACAAGCTAATTAAGAAAGCGTAAAACTGCATCGTCAGAAAACCCAACCATTTCCGACTCGATTTTTCGGTGCAGCGTACGATTTCCCGATACACGCTGGGGCTCAAAACATACATAGGAGAGGGCGAAATAAATGGCAACATGCAATCTTAAGAGAGCGATAAGTTGTGCCTTGTATGCCGGAGCAGTGGCCACGCCTGGGATGGCTCAGGAGGTCATCGAGGAGTTGGTGGTCACCGCCACCAAGCGGGCGGAGAGCATGCAGGACATCCCGATTGCCGTGCAGGCGATGGGCGCAGAGCAACTGGAAGACGAGAACATTCAGAGCTTCTCCGACTATGTAAAGTATCTACCCAGCGTCAATTTCGGCGGCCGCGGTCCGGGACAGAACGAGATCTACATTCGCGGCGCGGCCGTTGATGCGATCAACATCACGGTGGCTGAATCGCAGGGCTCCGCCCCCAACGTGGCGCTATACCTGGACGAGCAGCCGATCACCGCCGGCGGTCGAAACCTGGACATCTTCGTCACCGACATGGAGCGCATCGAGGTGCTGCCCGGCCCGCAGGGCACGCTGTACGGCGCGAGCTCCATGGCGGGCACCGTGCGTCTGATCACCAACAAGCCGGTGCTGGATGAATTCCAGGCCCGCTTCTCGGGCACCTATGCGCAGACCCACAAGGGCTCGGACTCGCACACCCTCGAGGCGATGATCAACATACCGATCATTGGCGACAAGCTGGCCTTCCGGGCCGCCTTATACAACGACCACCAGGGTGGTTACATCGACAATGTCGAAGGCACCTTCCAGGCCGACCCGAGCATCAACCCGACCTTCCCGGGGGATAGTGTGTTTTACCCCGCAGGCACCGTGTTCGCGGACGGTACGGTCGTCGGGGCCGGGGGTGTCACGATCCCGGTGGTGAAGACCGTGGCCAATAATTCCGCGTCCGTGAAAGACGATATCAACACCGCTGACTATGCCGGCATCCGGATGGGCCTGAAGTGGGCCATCAACGATGATTGGGAGGCGTTGCTGCAGCACACCAGCCAGAAGCTGGAATCGGAAGGCGTTTTCGATTACGACCCCGATGTCGGTGATCTGCAGGTGGAACGCTTCAAGACGGACAGCCTGAGAGATGAAATCAGCCAGACCGCCTGGACGATCGATGGACGCCTGGGCGCGCTGGATTTCATCTACACCGGCGCCTTCCTGGACCGCGAAATCGATGCCAACATCGACTACACGGGTTACACGAATATCGGCAAGTTCATTGCCGGTTACCAGTGTGAGTATCTCACCAACTACACCGGATACTTCGGCCACGCATCAACCAGGTACACCTGGGACCCCACCATTGGCGGCGACCCGGGCGTCATCGAGTGCGGCGACCCTTCCAACGGCTCGCGCATGCAAAACGAGGTGACCCGCTGGACGCATGAAATACGCCTCAGCAGCGATTTCGATTCGCCGGTGAATTTCACGGCCGGCGTCTTCTACGAAGATTTCGAAATCAAGCACATCGGTGATTTCAATTACCAGGCACCCATCGACGCCGGGTGGGCCCCCATCGACATCAATTCGAATCCGGCCTTCGACAATTCACCCGCCAATGCGCGTGGCGTGGTCAATGCCGCCACCCAGTTCCGCAACGACAACCTGCGCACGGAAGAACAAATTGCGCTATTCGGCGAAGTCCGCTGGGACATCACCGACCGCCTGACCGCCGCACTGGGCGCACGCTACTATGACCTGGAATACACCTTCCTGGGTTACGGCGCCTGGCGTTACGGCAACCGGCCGGTGTTCGTTGATGACAGCGATCCTACCAACGATGTTCGACCGGATTTTACCGGCGGCCGGAGCTACGGAACGACCTTTGAAGGCCTCAACCCGATCGAGATCGACGATACGATTCTCAAATTCACCCTGTCCTACGCGGCGACGGATAACCTGTTGCTGTACGGTACCTGGTCCGAGGGCTATCGCCCGCCTGGATTCAACCGGGCCGCGGGCGCGAAGGCCACCTGGGACCCCAACCGTGTCAACATCCGTGACGATGGAACCGATTGCGGGGTAGACCTCGCGATCAATTCGAACCCGTTGACGGGTTTCCCGGGTTACTGTCTGCCGTACATCTTCGAGTCGGATACGCTGGACAATCTCGAGTTCGGTTGGAAATCGACGCTGGCCGGCGGAACCGTGCAGTTCAACGGCTCCGTGTACTTCATGGACTGGGAGAGTATTCAGGTCAGCCAGTTTGACTCGCAGAACATCTCCATCCTGACCGTGGTGGACAACGGCGGCGATGCCGAGATTTTCGGTGTCGAGGCTGACCTCGTTTGGGCCGTGACCGACCACCTGACGCTGTTCGCGGCGGGTTCCTACAACGACACCGAGCTGGTGTTCGTGGACCCGGCGTTCGACATCGTGGTGGCCGACGCGGGCACGGCGCTGCCGCTGACTCCGAAGGAGCAGATCACCGCACGGGCGCGCTATGACTGGACCATGGGCAGCGGGCTGGGTGCATACTGGCAGGTCGCCATCAAGTATGCCGGAGAGTCCATCAACTCGCTGGTCGATACGCCGGAAGAGCCCAACACGACCCAGGATTCGTACACCATCCTGGATGCGGCCGTGGGCCTGATCAACCTGGATAGTGGCTGGCGGGCCGAGCTGTTCGGAACCAACCTGACCGATGAACGTGCGCAACTGCACATCAACCGGCAGGACTTTTTCGAGCGCACGACCACCAACCGGCCACGGACGCTGGGAATTCGGTTCAGCTACGACTACTGAGCACCCGCATCCTGGCGAGATTCGAAGGCGGGCATTGGCCCGCCTTCGTTTTTGTCCGGCCGGTCTGCGACCAGGGCCATGGCCCAGGCCCGGCGTCTTGTGGTTATCATAAAGGCGTCGTCCGGAAGCACGAGTCACCGTTCATTCCTCACCACATGGCAGATTCACCCACAGCAGAGAGCACTCCGGCATCACGAGCCCAGACCTTGGTGGCGCAGGCGCGGGAGTTGCTGCAGAAAGACCAGCTGCCGGAAGCCGAGAAACTGATTCAGCAGGCCATTTCGGTAGCGCCGGAAAGCGATGAAGCCCTGTACCTGCTGGCGGTCATCCAGCGATATGCCGGCCGCCCCGCCGAAGCGCTGGAAACGCTGGCTAGGCTGCAGTCGCTGCGGCCGGACTATGGCCGGGCATTCCAGGAAGAGGGTCATTGCCGACTGGCCTTGAAACAGCAAGACGCCGCGCTTGTTGCGTTTCGCCGCGCCGTTTCTCGCAATAACTCGTTGCTGGCCAGCTGGCGTGCATTGGCCGAATTGCTGCAGCCGCTGGACGAGGCTGCTGCAGCGGATGCTGCCCTGCAGTACCAACGTTTGCATGCCCTGCCCCGCGAACTGTTGTCGGTCAGGAACATGATGGCCGAAGGGCGACAATACCGGGCAGAGCAACTGTGCCGTGCGTTTCTCAGGGAGCATCCCAAGCACGTGGAAGCCATGCGCCTGCTGGCGGATATGGGTGTTCGTGCGGGCGTGCTCGATGATGCCGAGTTCATTCTGGAGAGTGCTCTGGAGTTCGAGCCGGACAACCGNNATATGCCGAGTCGCTGCGGCAGGCCCGGCTGCTGCTGGAGGCTGAACCGGACAATGACGAATACCGGACCAGCTACGCCAACCAGTGCGTCGCCGTGAGTGACTACGACACCGCTTTGAAGATCTACGACGAGGTCATAGACCGGGTTAAGGACAAGCATCTGCTGCAATTATTGCGCGGCCATGCGCTGAAGACCATCGGCGACGCGGCCCCGGCCATCGAAGCCTACCGGCTTGCCTACCGGGCCAAGCCTGATTTTGGTGATGCCTTCTGGAGCCTGGCCAACCTGAAGACCTACCGCTTCACCGAATCCGAGGTCGGCCAGATGATCGAGGCCGAAGGCGCGCCATCCACCGAGCGGGAGGATCGCATCCACCTGTGCTTCGCGCTTGGCAAACACTTTGAGGACGACGAAGATTTTGCCACCGCCATGCAGTACTACACCCGTGGTAACGCACTCAAAAAAGAGGAACTGAGATACGATGGCGAGCGCATGACGCAGCATTTCGACATGCAGATCAGGGCCTGCAACCCAGCCATGCTGGCCGCAAAGCAGGGTTTGGGCTGCGCGGCCGACGATCCGATCTTCATCGTCGGCCTGCCGCGGGCAGGTTCAACGCTGCTCGAGCAGATTCTTGCCTCCCATTCCCAGGTCGACGGCACCTTCGAACTGCCCAACATTCCGGCGTTGGCCTTTCGCCTGGCCGGGCGCCGCAATGTCGATGAGGAGCCCCGCTATCCGGCGGTACTCGGCGAACTCAGCGCCGAGCAGCTGGAAAGCATGGGCCAGGCCTACCTGGATGACACGCTGATCCACCGCGGCAGCGCACCGCGCTTCATCGACAAGATGCCGAACAATTTCAGGCACATCGGCCTGATCCACCTGATCCTGCCCAATGCTCGGATCATCGATGCGCGGCGTGAGCCCATGGCGTGCTGTTTCAGCAGCTTCAAGCAATTGTTTTCCAGCGGCCAGGAGTTCACCTACGGGCTGCGGGAAATCGGCCAGTATTACCGTGATTACGTGAGATTGATGGATCACTGGGACCGCGTCCTGCCCGGCAAGATCCTGCGCGTACAATATGAAGACACCGTGGCGGACCTCGAAAGCCAGGTGCATCGAATTCTTGAATTCTGTCAACTGCCTTTTGAACAGGCTTGCGTGGACTTTCACCAGACCCGCCGCTCGATCAGGACGGCCAGTTCGGAGCAGGTCAGGCAGCCCATTTTCACCAGCGGGCTCGAATACTGGAAAGCATTCGATCCATGGCTGGGCCCCCTCCGGGAAGCGCTGGGAGAAGACCTGGTTTCGCAGCCATGATCGACCTGCCGTCACCCCGGCTGCGGCCATCCCCATCACTGCGAGGCGCCCCATGACTGCCAACACCACCCTGCTGTCCCTATCTGAAATCGAATCCCTGGCTGCCGCCTGCCTGATGGCCAACGGCTGTGATGAGATCAATGCCGGCGCCGTTTCCCGCGTCATTGCGGCCGCCGAGCGGGACGGCTGTCACGCCCACGGACTGATGCGGCTTCCCGGATACGTGGCGGCGTTGCGCAGCGGCAAGGTGAACGGACATGCGCGGCCAACAGTGCATTCCCAGAGCGCCGCGGTCCTGCGGGTGGATGGTGATCGCGGCTACGCCCCACTGGCGCTGGAACTGGGCACACAGTCACTGGGAGGAGCCGCGAAACAGGCCGGCATCGCGGCCTTGGCGTTGGTGAACACCCACCACTTTGCCGCTCTATGGTATGAAATCGAAATGATGGCGGCCCAGGGCCTGGTAGCCATGGCGTGCACCTCCTACAAACCGGCCGTGCTGCCCGCGGGCGGGACCCGGGCGCTGTACGGCACCAACCCGCTGGCCTTCGGGTGGCCGCGGTCCGGAGGTCAGCCGGTCGTCTTCGACCAGGCATCCGCCGTGATGGCGCGCGGCGAGGTCATGCTGGCTGCAAGCGAAGGCCGCACGCTGCCTGAGGGCGTGGGCGTCGACCCGCAAGGTCAGCCCACCACGGACCCGCAAGCGGTGCTCAAGGGCGCCCTGCTGGCATTCGGCGGGTACAAGGGTTCCTCGATCGCCATGATGGTGGAGTTGTTGGCCGGCGCGCTGATCGGTGAGTGTTTCAGTTTTGAAGCAGCGTCAAGAGACAACGAAGACGGCGGCCCCCCGCGGGGCGGCGAATTCATGCTGGCGATCGATCCGGCTCACCTGGGCGACGGTGATGGCTGGCAAAGCCATGCGGAACTTCTGTTTGGCGAGATATGCGCGCAGCAGGGCACCCGCCTGCCGGGAGAGCGAAGATATCGCCATCGCGCCGTGGCGCTGCAGGAGGGGGTCGCCGTGAGCACGGGCCTGCTGGAGAAGGTCCGCGCACTGGCAGGCTGAGCACCGTGCGAATAACCCTCGACCACCTGCGCGCGTTCGTGACTGTCGCCGAACTGCTCAGCTTCAAACTCGCGGCGAAAAGGCTCTCGAAAACACAGCCAGCGATCACCTTTGCCGTCAAGAAACTGGAGGATTTGATCGAATTGCGCCTGTTCCAGCGAACCACGCGACAGATTCGTCTGACCGTGGAAGGCGAACGATTCCTGCCCATTGCCAGGCGCCTGATCCGTGACTTCGACACGGCGCTGGAAGACCTCAGCGCAGTGGCCGAAGGCCGCACCGGTCATGTCAGCATCGCCTCGGTACCCTCCTTCTCAACCGAGCTGATGCCGTCCATCCTGCGCGTTTTTTGCGACCGCAACCCCGGGGTTGCAATCCGCGTTTCCGATGGCAATTCCGCTGACATCCAGGGTCAACTGCTGCGCAACGAGATTGATCTCGGGCTGGTCAGTACGCGCCGCCACACGGACCAGCTGATTTTTGAACCTATCCTAGAGGACCAGATCATGCTGCTGTGTCACCAGGACCATCCGCTGGCGCAGTCAAGCGATCCGATCGACTGGCAGGAACTGGAGCCCTACCCCAAGCTGGACGCCGGGCTGCACGGCAGCGGGTCCGCCCGTGACCTGCTGGGCCCCGCGAAGCTGGAATGCTCCACCACGACCACGCTGTTCGCCATGCTCAAGGCCAACCTTGGGCTGGCGGTACTGCCTGCACTGGCCACTCGCAGCCTGGCGACGGGGCTGGTGACCCGGCCGCTCGAGCATCCCAGGCTTCATCGAACGATCTATCTCGCGCGGCGCCGGGACTGGACCCTGTCTTCGGCCGCAGAATCGCTTATAGATCACGCATTCGAGGTCCTCAAAGGGCTTCGAAAGGAACTCGATTCCCCCCTTATACAGCTTCGCATCAGGCGTTCATAAGATCAGTTTATTAATTAATTTGATTATCTGATTTGCAATCGGCAGCCGGATGCGCCACAAAGGGCCTTTCCAATCCGGAGGCAGACCCATCCATGTATTCGGAAACAGGACACTACATCCACGGTGAATGGGTGCGCTCGGGCCCGGTTTTCGACAGCGAAAACCCGTCGGACCTGGACGACCCGATCGGCCGCTTTCACGCGGCCCGGACGGAGGAAGTGGAAGCCGCGACCGAGGCGGCGCGACAGGCTTTCCATGCGTGGTCTTTCAGTGCGCTGGAAACCCGCCAGGAAATCCTGGACCGGATCGGTCAAGCGCTCTGCGCCAGCGCGGACGAACTGGGGCTGCTCGTGGCCAGGGAAGAGGGCAAGACCGTCGCGGAAGCAAGAGGTGAGGTTTTCCGCGCCGGACAATTCTTCAGGTATTACGCCGCCGAGGCGTTGAGACCCACGGGCGAGTTGGTGCCCTCCGTCCGGCCCGGGGTACAGGTCGAGGTGACACGCGAGCCGGTGGGCGTGGTGGGCATCATTACGCCCTGGAATTTTCCGGTTGCGGTGGCGGCATGGAAGGTCGCGCCGGCACTGGCCTACGGAAACTGCGTCATTCTGAAACCCTCCGAGAAAACACCTGCCGCCGCCTGCGCGCTGGCCGAGATCATCGCGCGCAGCGATCTGCCGGACGGGGTATTCGGCATGCTCAACGGGGACGGCGCCGGGGCCGGGCAGGCGTTGTGTTCCTCACCGGGCATTGACGCCGTCAGCTTTACCGGATCGGTGGCCACGGGCCGCGAAATCGCCCGCGTGGCGACCGAACGCATGGTCAAGGTGCAGCTCGAGATGGGCAGCAAGAACGCCCTGGTCGTGCTGCGCGATGCCGATCTCGACCTCGCCGTGCAATGCGCCATCAATGGCGCCTACTTCGGCACCGGGCAAAAATGCACGGCGTCTTCCAGGCTGGTGGTCGAGCGTGCTGTGTGTGAGCCCTTCGTGGAGAAATTCACCGAGGCGGCAAGGCAGTTGCGGGTCGGGCATGCGCTGGAGCCCGAAACCCAGATCGGCCCGGTCATCGATCGGCAACAACTGGACAAGAACCTCGAATACCTTGAGATCGGCCGCGCGGAAGGCGCCACCCTCGCCTTTGGCGGCGAATGCCCCGAACGTCCCACCCGCGGTTATTTCATGCAACCCGCGTTGTTCACGGGCGGCAACAACGACATGCGCCTGAACCGGGAGGAAGTATTCGGCCCGATCGCCTGCGTGCTGGAAGCGGACGACTACGAGCATGCACTGGCCATCGCCAATGACACGGAATATGGGCTGACCGCGGGCATCATCACCCGCTCCCTGGCCCGTGCGGCGCACTTCAAACGACACGCAGAAGCCGGTTGCGTGATGGTCAATTTGCCGACGGCGGGCACCGACTATCACGTGCCTTTCGGGGGCCGCAAGAGCTCCAGTTTCGGGCCACGCGAACAGGGCCAGTACGCCAAGGAGTTCTACACGGTATGCAAGACGGCTTACGTCAACGCATGAGCACGGGCCGTCATGCAGCCGACCGCGCGCCCCAACCGGCGGGTGAGCCATGATCGTCGACGGTCTGCAGTACAACAACTGGGACCGATCGTTGTTTGAGCAGGCGCGTGCGGCGGACCTCTCGGCGATTCATGTCACCGTGGCCTACTGGGAAAACGCGCGTGAGACCGAGGACAACATTCGCCAGTGGAATCGATGGTTCGAGCAGCATGACGACCTCATCATGCCCATTCTGAGCGGTGATGACCTCAGGCGGGCCGCGAACAGCCAGCGCACCGGCATCATCCTCGGTTTCCAGAATTGCTCCCCCATTGAAGACGACTACCGCGGGGTCGAACGCATGCATTCGCTCGGCGCCCGGGTCATGCAACTGAGCTACAACAACCAGAGCCTGCTGGCGACCGGGTGCTACGAACAGGGCGACAGCGGGATTACACGGTTCGGGCGCGAAGTCATTCGCGAAATGAATCGACTCGGCATGATCATCGACATGTCCCACTCGGCCGAGCAATCGACCTTGCAGGCGATCGAGTGCTCGAGCCGCCCAATCGTCATCTCGCATGCCAATCCCAGCAGCTTTCACCCGGCATTGCGAAACAAGTCCGACCGCGTGCTCGATGCGCTGGCGGAATCCGGCGGGTTGCTGGGCTGCAGCCTCTATCCATTCCACCTGCCGGGCGGCGCGGACTGCACGCGCGAAGCGTTCTGCCGGATGCTGTGCAGCCTGGTCGATCGCCTGGGTGTCGAGCACGTTGGCCTGGGCTCGGACCTGTGCCTGGGTTGGGGCTATGATAAGCTGGCCTGGATGCGTAACGGCAGATGGGCCAAAACAAGGGACCACGGTGAAGACGACTCCGAAACCCTGGCGTGGCCGGAGCAACCACCGTGGTTTGCAGGTTTTTCCGGGTTTCGCGAAATCGTTGAGGGGCTGGCGCAGTGCGGTATGGGCCGCGAGGAGATCGACCGGATCATGGGCCTGAATTGGCAGGCGTTTTTGGATGCCGGGCTCAAGCCTGTTGAAGCCTGAATCAAGGAAACACGGAATGTCTGAAGCTGCTCCCGACGCGAACGGCCCGTCCCTGCGTCCGGCGGCGGTCGCCATGGACCTGGAACGGCTCGGGCGGCAATTTCCGACCCGCCTCAGCTTCATGCGCGTACTCACCCGCGCGATGTGCCGCGAGCGTTGGCGCATCGAGCGCGAGCATTTCGAGCTCGATGACGATGGCGCGGGGTGCGCGGTCTACCGAATCGCCACACCCAGGCACAGCTACCGCATGGTTCTGTTTGCTCATGCGCTGGACCCCGCGCAGCGATCGGACCGCGTCATCGCCGAAGCCTGGGACGTGACCGCGACCCTGTGCGATGGGCCCGTGGATGCCGAAAGGAGGCGATTCCTGGCCCGGCAGGTGCCGCGGCAGGAAGCCGGCAGGCTGGACAGTGCCTGTCTCGTTCTGACCCGGGCGAACCGCAGCAGCCGGCAGTTCGACCGGGTGGTGGCCGCGCTGGCGGCGGGGGCCCAACCGTCTGTCGATCAGCTGACAGAAGTGGGCTACCTCTACCGCACGACCGCGGTCTATGGCAGCGGCAAGTTCGGCATGTCGGAGTGGCGTCACGTTCAGCGTCATCATCCGGACCTTGCGCGCCCGTTCGCGGCCGAGATGCTGGCCTGTTTCATGCTGCGGCATTTCAGTTTCGAGCAGGTCGAGTTTCTCGCCCGTCGAGCCTCGCCCGACACGGCCTGCACGCTGGACCCTGAAGCCAGGCGCAGTCTCGGCGTCGGCAATGCCACCGGCCTGGGCATGGCGCCTTTCCTGATCAACCACCCGCTGCTGATCGGGCAGTGGATCCTGCAGCGGGAGACCGCGTTGGCTCGGGTGCTGGATGACAGGACGCCAAGCCAAGACAGGCGGGCGCGAGTGTGCACGGTGCTGGCACGGGCCGCCGAACACCTGGCTCAGGTCGAGATCGACGACCCGGAGCAAACCGAGTGCAACACAAGGACCAGCGAACAGGTTCGCAGTCTTCACCGCTGGCTGGCTTCGCAGCGCCATCCACTTGACTGGCGCAGCGTGATGCGGCACGCCGAACGAACGGCCGCTGTCGAGGCTCAGCAGGTGCTGGAATCGGCCCTCATAGAGGCTTATCCCGAACGTGTCGATGAGCTGGCGGAGGCAATGACCGTTGAGGAAGATTATCAACTGTCGCCCACCATGCGGGGATCGGCCCTGCTCGAACTCATCGAGACACACTACGACTGGGCGCTTGCTTACGACTTCAACGCTCCGGACGCCGCAGGGGTGTTCTGGTATCGATCGGAGGAAAAGCTCGAACCCCGCCTGGGTATCCGCGGGGTCGACCCGGGCGAGGAGCGGGAAATGCGCCTTGGCCTCGCCCGCGAGATCGCTTCCTGTCACCAGGCGCTGGTCTCCTTCCTCAAGCAGGCCGGCGATGTCACCACGGCCGAATTCGTGCTGCGCCACCCGCAATGGCGTTATACCGTGCGCCGCTTGCAGACCCTGGCCCAAACCCCGTACGGGGAGATCCAGGCCAACCTGTTGGCCGCCGATGTCATGCCGATTCACCTGTTGCGCTGCAAGCTCGCGTTCATGGGGGTGACCAAGTTCGATCCCCGGTCGCGCCTGTGGGTGCGCAACACCATGTTCCAGGGCGCACCCCTGGCCGAGGAACTGGAACCCGGCTGCGCGGATGACTGGAGTTTTCCCGTGCTGCGCCGCGACGCGCGATCATGAACGGGCCCGTCCTTGCAGTGCACGCCTAATGAACTCCTGGCGTTGCTCAAACGGGCGCTGGACGCCCTGCCGGGCCACAGGCTGGATGCCGATGCCGTCGCGCGCAATGTGGTCGAGCTGGAGGTGCTGGGGCTCTCCGGGGTCCATCCGTCGCTGGCACTGTTCAACGATGATCGCAACACGCGAGCGCAGGGGCCCGCCATCATCCACGACGATGGCGTAGTCCACATGGCGGATGGCAGCTTGCTGGCCTGGGCGCCCCAGGTCATCGACCTGGCCATCTGCCAGGTGGATCACACGGCGACCGTGACCCTGAGCATCGACTCCGCGCGCGACCCGCTCGGGCTGTTGCCTGAATTGATCCGCTCTGACCGGACACGCTGGCGCAGCGCCGAACTGTCCTGGCCGGAAGATCAGGATGGCCACCGCTGCGTGCTGTGGCTCGAGGCCGATGCCGTGGATCCCTGGCTGGGCCGCCTCGATGGGCCGATGGCCGAAGCGGGTCGCCCCAAGAACCCCGTATCGTTGATGCTGGCCAGGGCAGGTGCCGGGCCAGCCCTGCCAAAACCGCCCGGCGTTCGGTGGCGGATCACGCCCGACGCGTTCGCCTCGCGACGACATCGGGCGCTGATTCGAGGCCTGGAGATCGATGACCATGATTGGGACATCCTGAATCGGCTCGCTGACCGCGTCCTGGTGGAAAGCAGCGACCGCTCGAGGAAAGGGGCAGGCGAATGAACGCACGCCGCGCCGTAAGCCCTAACCGGGAACACGTCCAATGAGGCAGATGCAGGGTAAACAGACGGTTGCCTGGGTGACCTTCCTGTTCAGCGGCGGGTTCCTCTCGCTGTTTGTCGCGGTGGCGATCTTCGACCTCTCCCTGTTGACGCAGGCTGTCAATGACGGGTTTGCCTGGTCAATCACCTGGTTTGGCGCCTACTGGCAGTTACTGTTGCTGGCAACCTTCGTCATCGGGCTGGCCATTGCGCTGTCGCCTTATGGCAAGGCGCGGCTGGGCGATCTGCGAATGCCGGACAACCACCGGCTGAAATGGCTGGCGATGATCATGTGCACGCTGCTGGCTGGCGGCGGGGTGTTTTTTGCCGCGGCCGAGCCCATTGCCCATTTCCTCTCGCCGCCGCCACTGTTCGGCCTGGAAACGCCGAGCGATGCGGCCGTGCACGCGGCGCTGGCGCAGAGTTTCATGCACTGGGGCTTTCTGAGCTGGGCCATCCTCGGCAGCCTGACGACCATCATTTTCATGTATCTGCACTATGAAAAGGGCTTGCCGATGAAGCCCCGCAGCCTGCTATATCCCTTGCTGGGCCGACGGGTGATCGAGGGTTGGGTCGGCGATGTGGCCGATGCGGTCTGCATCGTCGCCGTCGTCGCTGGCACGGTCGGGCCGATCGGCTTCCTGGGCGCTCAGGTCAGTTATGGGCTGGCCGATCTCTTCGAAGTGCGCGATGCGCTGTCCACGCAACTGATGATCGTGCTGGGGCTGGTGATGCTCTACACCGCATCGACCGTCTCCGGGATCAGGCGCGGCATTCAGCTGCTCAGCGTATTCAACGTCTCGCTGGCGATCCTCCTGATGGTGTTCATACTGACCCTGGGCCCGACCCGCTTCCTGCTGGAAAACTATTTCGCCTCGGGCGGCGTTTACCTGGCACGTTTTCTCGACATGGCCGCGTACCGCGGCGATCAGGAATGGCTGGGTCAGTGGACGCTGTTTTTCTGGGGCTGGTTCCTGGGCTACGGGCCCATGATGGCCATGTTCATTGCCCGCATTTCCAACGGGCGCAGCGTTCGGGAAGTGATCCTCAGCCTGTCCGTGCTCGCGCCGATCGTCACTTCTTTCTGGTTCACCATCCTCGGGGGCACGGGCCTGGCCCTCGAGACGTCATCGCCCGGCGTGATTTCCGCCCCCTTCTCGGGATTCAACATGCCCGGCGCCCTGCTGGCGATCACGCAGCAATTGCCGCTTGGCTTCCTGATCTCCACCCTGTTCCTGATCCTGACCACGGTGTTCGTGGCGACCACCAGTGACTCGATGACCTATACGATTTCCATGGTCATGTGCGGCAGCGACTCGCCGCCCCGCGTCATGCGCATGTTCTGGGGCTTGATCATGGGCGCGCTGGCGGCAGTCCTGCTCACACTGGGCGGCGGAACCATCACCGCGCTGCAATACTTCATCGTCATCACGGCAGTGCCGGTGTCGCTGTTGTTGTTGCCCTCCCTGTGGGTCGCGCCGATGCTGGCGCGCCGGCTGGCGATCGAACAGGAGCCCCGTCGTTGAGTGGGCTGACCCGCAGGGAGCGCAACGCCAAGCTGTTCCTGGCCCTTGCCTCCAACGCCATTGCGGCCGTCATCATCGTCCTGGTGTTACTGCAACCGGAAGTGGCGGAGAAGCTTCGCCAATGGCAGCAGCAAGTCGTGGCCCGCTTCTTCGCCCACTGGATGATCTGGGGCGTTTCGCTGATGACCCTGTTTTGCGTGGTGTTGGCGTTGAGCCCCATCGGTCGGGTGCGGCTCGGCCGCGATGGGGAAACACCGGAATACAACACCTTTTCCTGGTTTGCCATGCTGTTCAGTGCCGGTATCGGCACGGGCATCCTGTTCTGGGGTGTGGCGGAACCCATGTACCACATCCAGGGCAACCCCTTCATCGACATGGCCGGCGCGGAGCCACTGTCGGAACGGGCGGGGCAGATCGCCCTGCGCGTCACCCTTTTTCACTGGGGGCTGCATGGCTGGGCGGCATACATCTGCGTTGGTCTGTGCCTCGCCTATTTCTGCTATCGGCAGGGCCTGCCGCTCACCGTCAGGTCGGCGCTGTACCCGCTGCTCGGCGAGCGGATCTACGGCCCGGCGGGGCTTGTCATCGACCTGCTCGCGATCTTCGCAACGCTTTTCGGCATCACGATTTCGTTGGGCCTCGGCGCCTCGCAAATCGCCAGTGGGCTCAATTACCTGTTCGGATTGGAGCCGTCCAATGCCCTCAAGCTCGGCCTGATACTGCTGGTGTCCCTCATTGCCACCCTCTCCGCGGTGCTCGGCGTGAGCCGGGGCATCCGCCGCTTGAGCGAGATCAACATCTGGCTGAGCGTGGCGCTGATCTGCACCTTGCTGGCGATCGGTCCAACCCTGTTTATCCTGAAACTGTTTTTCTCCGAGTCATTCCAGTATTTCTATCGTTTCATCCCCATGGGCCTGTGGGTCGATCCCGAGCCGGTCGGCAGCTGGCAGAGCAGCTGGACCCTGTTCTACTGGGGGTGGTGGATCGCCTGGGCGCCTTTTGTCGGCATGTTCATCGCCCGTGTCTCGCGTGGGCGAACCATCCGGCAGTTCGTGCTGGGCGCCCTTCTGGCGCCTGTCATTGCCAGCTTCCTCTGGCTGAGCGTTTTTGGGGGTACCGCGCTGGACCTGCAGCTGAACCAGTCCGCCGATCTGATCACCGCCGTGAATTCGGACATGGCCAGGGCGCTGTTCACGACCTATGAACTCATGGACCTCGGCACGCTAAGCTGGTTTTTCGGCGCGATCACGACCCTGTTGATCATCAGCTGGTTTGCCACTTCCTCCGATTCGGGCACCCTCGTCATCTGCACGATAATCTCACTCGGCACGGGACGGCCCACGAATTGGCTGCGCATTTCCTGGGGGATGACCATCGGCCTGGTGGCCGGCCTGCTGTTGATTGCCGGAGGACTGTCCGCCCTGCAGGCCGCAAGCACCATCGTGGCAGTGCCTTTCGCCGGAGTGATTTTCCTGATGATGGCGGGACTGACGCTTGCGCTCTGGCGTACGGAGCGCAAGGACAGCCTCGGTGGCAGCGGCACGCGCACCGAAGTTTCGACCGCTTCACGGCCCGATCAGCGGCCCTGACCGTCGACTGAACCCAAAACCAGCGCGTCTCACATCTGATCTGAAAACCCCGCCTCGGCGGGGTTTTTTTGTGGCACCCGCAGTGAGTGCGGTTCCCGCCGCTGTGAGCGAAATCCGGCAAACCCTGGGGTCAGGGTCGTGACTCTGACCCCATGATCTCCGCTTACCCTCGCACTTTGCTCGGACCCCAATTTTCTAACCCCAATTTTTTTGGTAACTGAATCCCTGTTAATGTGTCTTGCATGCGCCTGTTCGACGAACTGAAGCGCCGCAAGGTTATCCGCGTGGCCATTGCCTACCTGGCCCTGGCCTGGCTGCTATTGCAGGTGGCGGAAACGCTGCTGCCGGCCTATGGGTACACGGACGCCGCCATCCGCAACCTGGTGGCGGTGCTGGCTGTGGGCCTGGTGCTGGCGCTGGTGTTGGCATGGGTGTTCGACTGGACCCCGCAAGGGGTGCAGAAAACGGCCGCAATGGCGGCGGGGACGGCGCAGCCCGCCGTACGCGCGCCCAATGCGGTCATCGCGATGATCATCCTCGTTGCGGCCGTCGCGGCTGCGTACCTGGCCTACCGCTCGCTGGCGGAGGTGCCGCGCTCCCAGCGCACCATTGCGGTGTTGCCTTTCGCCACCCTGGGCCGCGACGAGGCGGACGTGTTCACCGACGGCATGCACCTGGGTGTTCTGACCCGCCTGTCGGAGATCCACGAACTGGACGTGATCTCGCGCACCTCGGCCATGCGATTCCGCGGCAGCGACTTGAGCCTGCCGGAGATCGCCGACCGGCTGGGCGCAGACTGGGTGCTGAACGCCGAGGTACAGAAAGGCAACGAGCAAGTGCTGGTCAGCGTGCGCCTGGCCGATGCCCGCAGGGATCGCCAGGTATGGGCCGAGAACTATCAGCGCACCCTGACGGCCACCAACCTGTTCCAGATCCAGGGCGAGATCGCGC
>JABAOH010005726.1_pt2 | contig 40097 bp, 43 predicted proteins | sample 7062181 | NCBI WGS metagenome assembly JABAOH01 (sample SAMN14538630, study PRJNA623070) | marine sediment metagenome | biome: marine biome [ENVO:00000428]; feature: marine pelagic biome [ENVO:01000023]; material: deep marine sediment [ENVO:00002113]; isolation source: pool of 5 deep marine... | reverse complement strand
TCACGTCGATCCGGCCCACTTTTCTATATGATGATATCTGACACTGGTTTCTGTCCACGGATTCTCAGGGTATGATGCAGCTCCCCCCACCGAAATACCTCCTCGCGGCAGATGGGGTGCCTGGAGCCGATACTGGCGCGAAACCCCCTCACGGTGGAACCACATGGAAGTCCATTCTCTGCTGCTCAGCACGAGGGCGAAAGTCACGTAGCTCTGCATGCCCACTACATGATCCTCTTGTCTGAATTGGTGCTCATGGTAGATCCAGAAATGCCGGGGCAACGGAACGGATGCGCCAGGACCGAGAGCTGATGCGATTCCGCGGTCTCCAGGCTGACACGGATCGCCCAAACCATCCGCCATCGATCGCGAGGAAGCAACATCCATAGGCTCAACAGGATACCATCGTGCGCCCGGCACCGGAAGCTGGACTTCCTGAGTCTCCCCGCCCCCCTCGCACGACCTGCTCACAACCTCCAGGCAATTCCAGCGCTCACGAGATCGATCCCCGTCCTAGCCAACCTGGTCCACAGGGCGATTATCGTTGCCACATGGATGGGAAAGTAGAAGCTAAGGAGAAAGGCCAACGTGCCCTCCATCACTCCCAGACCCGAAGGGGTCACCAGACTCAGGAAACCAATCACCCAGGATATGGCAAAGATCCCTGCGAGCACCAGGAACTGGGGCAAAGGTGCTGGACCTATGGAGCGGATGAGAAAGTAATAGGCCACACCGTTGATGAGCCAAAACACGCCCCATAGGCCCAGCTGGGCCAGCAGATACCTGTATCCCCAACCGAGTTCGATGTTGGGCTGTCCTGTCAGACGTAGTGCCAGGTTTACCCCGCGCGTGACCACCGCTGGATGGAGCAGGATCAAGCCCAGTGGAAGGAGGATGAACAACACATACAAGCCTGGCATCGATTCCAGATTCCACCAGAAAGGCAACGTGACGGCAAAAACCAGTACCCCCGAGACCACCTGCAGCAACAGCTGCAAGATCACGCTTGCCCCCGATATCACCTTGGAGACGCCTTCCTTCTCGCTCAGATAGACCAACCCCAGGATGCTCCACACCTTCCCCGGAATGTAGCGGCCCAGCTGCGAAAGGTAGAAAATGCGATAGCTCTTGCGGAAACTCAAAGGCGTGCCCAGACCCTGCACGATCAATCTCCAGAGATGAGCATAAACGACGGTGGTGCATAACATCAGAGAGAAAGCGACAACGAGGGCAAGATAGTCGAGGTCCCAGTCATAGGCAACTATCTCCTCCCAATCCAGGTAGAGGGTGCGCAGCATGAAGCCCAGAATCAGCACCACGATCGCGATCCCCGCCACTCGCGAGAGGAGAGTTTTCCTATGCCGGATTATGGACATCCTTTCGGAGCTTTCGGACAGAGGTATAGTATACCCACTGCAGGTGCTCCCTGTCTCAGCCAACATGTCGTTCGAAGAACGATATCCGATCCAGAACGGACCTGCCCCCCCTGAACAGGCGCTTGATATCCTGAAGGCTCCGCGTCCTGAGCAGCGACCTGGCCACGAACCTGGGTCTGAAATAGTACCGCTGATATGCGCGGATGCGGGCCTGCTCCACGTCCTCACGCGTCAGTTTGTCCGTCTCTATGAGGGAGTTCTCTGCCGCGAAATCCTCCCACCCGTCATAGACGAGCCAACCGTGTTCCATGCAGATCTGATAGAGCTCAGTCCCAGGGTGTGGGATGACGATGGCGAACTGAGTGCTGTCCGCATCTATCTCTTTCGCGAACTCGATCGTCTCCTCAACGGTCTCCTGAGTCTCGCCCGGGACACCGAAGAGGAAGAAAGCCTGAGTCTTGATTCCCAAGTCCCGGCAGTCCTTGAAAGCCTGCCGGACTCTGTCCAAGGAGATCCGCTTTTTCATGATCTCCAGCATCTTCGGCGACCCCGACTCGACTCCAAAGAGGATGTAGTGGCACCCAGCCTCCTTCATTGCTGTCAACACTTCCCGATCGACAGTGTCCACCCGGCTCTGCACGATCCACTTCACGTCCACTCCACGCTGCAAGAGGAGCCGACACATGTCCAGCACCCTCTTCTTGTTCAGAGTGAGGCAGTCGTCATCGAAGTATATCTCATCCACACCATACTCCCTCACCACATGCTCCATCTCGTCCACCACGTTGGCGGCACTTCTGGCCCTGAACTTATGTCCGTATAGAGTGTCAGGCCACAGGCAGTAGATGCAGTGGTAGGGGCACCCCCGCGAACTAACCATGGCCGTCGGACAGTCTCCCGCATAGATGGCTGCTCGATAGCCATCGTGACGGACGATATGGCGCGCGGGGAAGGGCAGAGAATCGAGATCTTTGAGAAGGGGCCGGGCAGGATTGACCCGCACCTCTCCTCCCTCCCGGTAAGTAAGACCCTGCACCTGACTCAGTTCATCGCCGCGGGCCAGCGTGAGGGCTAGTTCCTTAATCGTCATCTCGGCTTCCCCGCGACAGATGGCGTCCACGGCCGGATGATCCGTGAGGATCTGCTCATGGAAGAACGTAGAGTGCGAGCCTATGAGCGCCACCGTCGTGCTTTCAAGACTGGCCTTTACGGCCCGCGCAGTCTCCAGGTCATAGTTGATAGACGGAGTTGAACACTCGATCACAACTAGATCAGGCCCGATATTGCTCACTGCGCGGGCGAAGTCAGCGATGGACATCTCTTCCATCACGCCATCAATGAAACCCACCTCTACACCAGCTTCTTCCAGCACAGCCACGATGTACGCCAGATAGATGGGATACTCCAGATACTTGTCGCTCCTCTTATGGGGCCAACGTACGTCAGACCGCGCTCCATAGCCCTCGCCGGGCCAAGGCGGGTTGGTCACCAGGACTTTCATCATGCCTCCGTCAGATTCCGAGCCTACTCCACATAGCTTTCGCAGAGCTTCACAAACTGGTCCGCCAGCTTGCTCCACTCGAACTTCTCCCTCACCATGGCGTATCCGTTCTCGCCGAGCTTCTTCCTGAGTTCCCGATCCTCGATAAGCAAGCTGATCTTGTCAGCAAGCTCCTTGGCATCGCTTGGCCGATAGAAGAGAGCAGTGACTCCGTCCTCGGCTACCTCCTGCAGGGCTGGTAGGCGCGGCAAGATGGCTGGAACGCCACAGGCCCAGTACTCGAACTCTTTGAGAGTCACCCGCCCCCTTGCGGACAGAACGTCGGGCAGCACCACCAGACCGATGTCGCTGGCGCAGATGTAGGACGGAATCTCATCCTGTTGCACCCAGCCGGAGAAGTAGAAATGGCCCTCAAGAGCGCGTTCACTCACGCTCCTCTTCAGGCCTGGCACAGCGCTGCCATCCCCAACCAGCCAGAACTGTACATTCTCGTGTCTGGGAATCACCAGCCCAGCCGCATCGATCAGCAGTCCCGGGTCATCCTGGGGATCAATCGCACCATGGAAGATGAGGACGTGGCTGGCCTTCGGGGCGTGCCTGCTCCGCATCTCCTCCGCGTCTACAGGGTGGAAAACGCTGGTATCCACACCATCGGGAACCACATCAGTGCGCTCAGCTTCAGCTCCCTGTTGGACAAGTATCTCTTTCATGGCCTCGCTGATAGTGATGATCCTGTCTGACTCCTGTATGACTTTGCTCTCCAGGCGACGCCCGCCACGCGTCACCGCCCTCAGCCAGGCGCGCCGCGAATAGTCTTCCAGGTACTCAAAAAGGAGATCCGTCAGGTCCAACACTGTCAACGACTGGGGGCTGGATTTCTTTCCCAGCAGAGCCCCATATCCAGCTATGGAGTTGTGGGAAACGATGACGTCAGGCTTGACAGTTCGCACGAACTCGGCGACTCGCAAGATGTTGTAGGGAAAAGCCATCACATACTTGAGCATCTTCCGTCTGCCGAGGCGGTTGACCCCCTGCAGAGGTAGCCAATCCTCGCACCCGAATTGCGTGAGGGCCTCTCTCGTGGACACAGCAATAGATGACCCCACATGCACCTCGTGGCCCCGAGCCACGAAGGACTTGACTAGATTGGATATCCGCGGAGTACCTCCCCCGCTGATAGGAACCAGTTTCTCAAAGATTGTGACCAAGACTCTCACGACGATACTATGCTCCAGCGCTCAGTGCGAGCCAGACACCGACGACTTTCTCAAGCGAGCGCCCTAGCCTCTGGAGTCTAGCTCCTGATAGACCCGCTCAAACTGGCCAACTTCTCTCTCCCAGCTATAGCGGGCCAGAAGCTTCTCCCTGGCTTTGTCCCCCAAGTTCTTTCGGAGAGTGTCATCCCCCATCAAACGCAGGACCAGCTCTATGAACACCTCGTCCACATCCTCGCTTAGCAAGATCTCCTCACCATCACTGAACTCCAGGCCTTCAGCCCCAATCTCGGTAGACACAACCGGTCTGGAGCAGGCGGCTGCCTCCAATATCTTCAGCCGAGTGCCCGAGCCGCGATCCATCGGCACTATCACGATATCCGAAGCCGACAGGTAGTCAGCCAAGTTGGGTGACTCGTCCTTTCTGCTGGTTACAAATCCGGTGAAAAACAATCGGTCCCTCTCGTACTTGAGCAGATGCTCGTAGTTCTGTCCGACGATCATGAACCATGAATTGGGATACCTGGAAGTGACCACGGGGTAGATCCGCTCCGCAATATACTGTGCAGCCACCGCATTGTGAAGAGCATCCATCTTGCCCACGTAGGTCAAGACCATATCCTCTGTCCCTATGCCCAGAGCATCTCTTACTATCGTCCTTCCGGCCGCATCATACCGAAAGACCTCTTCATCAGCGCAATGGTTGATTACGCGGACCTTTTCGTCAGGGAGCCCGTATAGATCCACCATGTGTTTCTTGTCCACCTCGGACACAGCCACGACCCGGTCGGCCACTTTGCACGCAGCTCGTTCCAACCATTTCAGAACATAGGTCACGTAGCCAGGAGCCTCAAACTTCACCTGCTTGACGTACTCAGCATTCTCCTGCACCAGGACGAGAGGTTTCCCAAACCGTCGCTTCAGCGAGTATCCGGGGAAGAAGGTGTATAACACCTGACATTGAATGATATCAGCGTCTATCTCTTGCATCATATCATGCGCAGCCCGGTAGTAGTAGGGATTGAGCAAGAAAGACTTGTACTGCAGTCGATCAAAGCCGCTCTGGGGACAGTACCGAATGGTGAGGTTGGGATGGGTAATATCGATCGAGCCACCCTGAGAGAAGACACGGCTCAGCAGCACGCCCAAGACGTGGTGCGGAGCAAGGTACCTGACGATGTGATAGATATTCTCACTATTTCCATCGACAGGAGGGAAAATGTCACACGGGGATAGGACGAGTATCTTCCTCACTTGCTGCTAGCCCTCTTCTCGACTCGCTCTTCCCGGATTCTCCATGGCCCTTGGCGGTCAGCCGTATGGTGCAGGAAATCCTCGAAGTGCACGATGTGGATGGAACAGTACTTCAGACCAAGGCTGTGCACATCTCCGACGAGTACGCTGGCCTTGCTCACGCCCGTGGCTTCCAAGGACGCATCCGCACTCCTGATCGCCACCGGGGGAAATCGTCCCTTAGACCGTGTCAACGTGTTTGCTCAACACATGGGTGGTAAGGCCTTGGCCACACCCTATGTCCAGGCAGCTCGTCGGGCTGAAGCCGTCTATCCCTTTCACCGCCAGTGAGACGATATGATGCTCAGAATACGCCTTGATCGGGCGCTGAACCTCGTACGGCGCGAAGTCAAGATCCCCGTACAGTTGATCGAAGGTCTCCCTTTGAAGCTGCTTGAAACCCTTGCCCTGAGGCTGACCTATGAAACCCCCTTGCACTCGCACACGCGTCTATACGACCAGGTCCTTGTCCTTGAGTTCCTGATCCACCACATGAAACCGGTCGGCGGCCTCCTGTTCTCTCACCCAATCGATGAGGTCTGAGACGCCTTCCTCGAAGCCCACCGAGGGGGCAAACCCGAGCGCCTGTTGGATCTTCCCTATGTCGGAGAAGCAGTGTCGAATGTCCCCCCTCCGATACTGGCCCACAACCATGGGTTCGATCTCCCCATCCGCGAGGTTGTCTGTGAGTACCCGAGCCACCTCTAGAATGGTCATTGGCCTACCGGTACCCACGTTGAATACCTCGTAGTCGGCCTCGCCACGCTCCATGGCCAGCAGACTAGCCCGTACGACATCGTGTACATGTATGAAATCCCGGCTCTGCAGTCCATCCTCGTAGATGACCGGTGGCTGCTTATTCAGAAGACGAGAGGAGAAGATGGCCGCCACCCCAGTGTAAGGGTTTGACAGCGCCTGCCTTGGTCCGTAGACGTTGAAGAACCGGAGAGCCACCGTGGGAATACCGTATGCTCTGCCGAAGCAGAGGAACATCTCCTCATGGTCCCTCTTGGTGACCGCATATATCGAAGTGGGGTAGAGCGGCTTGCGCTCGTCGGTTGGCAGCGGGCGCGCCTCATTGCCACACTGGGGACACCGCATCTCCCACTTTCTCTCCCGCAGCTGTTCGTCAGGGCGCAGGTGGGGATATACCACACCGCACTTGCCGCATTCGTACTTGCCCTCACCGTAGATGGACATCGAGGAGGCCACGATCAGCTTCTCAACCTCATGTTCTTCGTTAGCCAGAATGTCGAGCAGGTTTGCCCCACCAAGCGTGTTAGCCTCAACGTACCGGGAAATCTCATACATCGACTGGCCAACGCCAACCGCAGCAGCATAGTGGAAGACCACCGAGATCCCGTTCAACGCCTCTGAAAGGGCACCCCGATCACGGACATCGCCGACCACCAGCTCCGCCGCTGGGTTCAGATACCCAGGCACTTCCCGCCTCGGTCCGTGGACCTGGAGCTCCAGACTGTCGAACACCCTCACGTGGTAGCCCCTCTCGGCGAGGGCATCCACCAGGTAAGAGCCTATGAAACCGGCACCCCCCGTGACCAGGACGCTACCGTCATGACTCATGTTGACTCCTCTTCCAAAGCACCCTCACGCAGCCTACTCGCTGGCGCTGGCCGAGGCGCTCGATTTGCCGCAATGTTATCATACCCACCTTGTGGTAGCAACCCTATGCACGTGAAGCGAGGACTTCCTCGTACACCTCCATCGTGTTCTGTGCGATACCCTCCCAGGAGAAGAGAGTCGATAATCCCGCAGCGCCTTTAGCCAGCCGTTCGCGCAGCTGAGGCGATGCGGCCACTTGCGAGATCTTGTGGGCGAGAGCTTCGTCGTCGTCGGGCGGAACCAGGCCCATGTTCTCATTCTCGACGATCTCAGCCACCTCCACTCGGGGATAGGTACTCACAATGGGCACGCCATGGGCAAGGGCAGCCATCAAGGTCCCCCGTCGAAACGACGCTCCATCCCGATAAGGTAAGACGCAGATGTCGGATGACCAGAAGCCGGCCGTGACCTCAGGTGCATCAACATAGTCGGTCCAGGATACATGATCAGCGATATCCAACTCGTCGATGAGGACCTCCATCTTCTGGACGTAGGCAACGTTGGTGGGATCGCTGGACCCGACACGTCCCCCTATCATCAGCAGTTTCACCCTCTCGCCAGAGGCCACGAGTCGGCCCAGAGCTCGGAACAACGTTTCACCCCCCTTGCTCTCGTTGAGAAAGCCGAAGTAGCAAAGCAGGGTCTCTTCTGGGCGCACACCCCATCGCTCACGCCACTTCTCCCGATCGTAACCGGGCGGCGCTTGCGGGTCTATGTTGCTGCCAATGGGGAACAGATGTAGGCTGCGCGGTGCATATGCCTCCGCCCCCGAACGATCTTCGACATTGGTGACGATAGTCGCATCGCTACCTCTCATCAAAGCGCTGGTGACCCAGCGTCGTACGGGGCCAGCCTTCGGGAACAGGTAGGGCAGTTTCAAATCGTGGAAAGTGGTGACAATGCCAGGCCTCTCCCTGCGCACGCGCAGCCTCCACGGCAGAAAGTTGACGGCGGGGTGCATCTGGTAGGCGGCAGTCTGGTACTGGACATTGAGAATCTCAGAACTCGTGTGTCGCAGTACCCCGCTGACTTGGGACCAGGAGGAGAAGTCCCAGCGCTCCACGACCGGAAACAGGGTCAGATGCAGGCCATTCCTTCGAATGGTCACACCGTCATGAGAGCTTCGAGGAGCCGTCGAGGACTGGCTGGCTCTGACTGAGGATACGGCGCTCACCGTGGCACCCAACCCGTTCAGCGCCAGTCCTATCTCGCGCGTGAAGTCTCCCACGCCGCCCTGCATGGGCGGGAACTCCCCGCTCAGGAGACACACTCTCATGCTACCTGAGACCAGATCGCAGAACCTGCCAGTAGGCAGCCACACGCTGCCGGCGGAGAGGACGTTTGTGACCCACAAGCCATTTGAGACCCTCGACGATCATCTGCCAGAGATACGAGGCCAACAGGAAGAACCGCAGCATCTCTCCTTTCAACCTGCCATGGTGCTTCTTGAAGAAAAGGACCTTGCTGCGCTGAAACTGGATATGCTGGACGGGAAGCACCTGTTCGCTGCTCTTGCCCACATGGTGGATCGCCTGAGCTGTCGGCAAGTAAACCACTTCCCACCCTCGCTTCTTGGCGCGATAGCACCAATCCAACTCCTCGGAGTACATGAAGTAGCTCTCGTCCAAGGACCCGACCTCCTCCAGGGTCTCCCGCCGAATGAGCAGGCAGGCTCCCACAAGCCAGTCCACGGCCTGGGTCTCATCATCGGACCTGTCCAATACGTAGTACCGCTCTAGCGTCCCGCTCTGGGCAAACCAGGATTGCAGGAAGGTGCTCTCCACGTAGGCCGTCCTCAGGTCGGGAAATCGGCGTCGTGACGACTGGACCTGCCCATCTGGATACAGAAGCTGGGGCCCCAGAGCGCCTGCCGTGGGGTGGTCGTCCATGTACGCCACCATCTCACCCAGCGCATCCCCCACTACCTCGGTGTCCGGGTTGAGGAGGAGAACATACCGAGCATCGCTCAAGGCTAGACCTTGATTGTTCCCTTTGGTGAAGCCAAGATTGCGATCGTTAGCTATTACGTGAATCTCGGGAAACGCCTCCTTGAGCATTTCTACACTGCCATCGTTGGAGTCGTTATCCACCACAATCACTTGGCAGGAAAGCGTCTGGCCTCTCCCAGAACTCAAGCTTTTGGTAACCGACTTCAAACAAGCGCGCAGAAGGTCTCTGACGTTCCAACTTACGACGATGATCGACAGGTCGTGAGCTTCCATCGCATCATCCTAGTGGCACAAACCCCCGAGTCTATCGGGGGTTTGAGAGGTCGTGATCCAGCTACAGCCCCAGCCAACGGTGCGTCCAACAGCTCACCGCCGTCGCAACACCGCAACGCCGCGAGCCTCTGAGCGCCCCATCACTACAACCTTCGCTCCAGAAGGTAGTCGGCGAGGTCGAGCATTACTTGACGATACTTACTGGGAGACAGTTGGTCGATAGCCTGCTTGGACTCTGCTGTGAAGCGCTGGGCCTCCTCCCGAGCTAATCGGATGGCCGGCGAACTCCTCACCATGTCCACCAGAGTCCGGATCTTTTCCTCCCTCCCCTGCTGCTCCTTGAAGATGGACGGCAACAGATCGACTTCAGGATGCATCTCTAGGAAGAGAAGCAAAGGTAGAGTGATGGTGCCCTGGCGCAAGTCGCTCCCGATAGGTTTGCCCAGCTCCTGCTCATCACCGGTGAAGTCCAGGATATCATCGACGATCTGGAAAGCCATACCCAGATTGTATCCATAGTCCCGAAGCGCCCGCACGGTGGGTGGTGGCGCCCCGCTGAGTAACGCCCCGGATTCACCGGACGCGGCAAAAAGAGAGGCCGTCTTGCTGAAGATGCTCTGGAAGTAGTCCTCCTTAGTTCGTCGCCACGCTGCCTCAGCAAAGGCCTGCTTCAACTCCCCGCCGCAAATGGTCATCAGCGCTTGAGCAAAGATGCTTACTACGGGCACGCTCTGTGTCTCCGCGGCGAGGTCTGCTGCCCTGGCGAATAGGTAGTCTCCCACGAGTATCACCGCTCCAGTGCTGAGATCCACGTTGAGCGTGGGATTGCCTCGCCTCATGAGCGAGCCATCCAGCAAGTCATCGTGCACAAGCGTTGCGGTGTGAAGTAGTTCTACTGCGGCCGCCAAGAACAAGACTCGATCAGTGGCGTCGGAATTGTGCGATTTGGAGGCCAAGATGACCAGTGCAGGGCGGATGCGCTTGCCGCCGCTGTCCAACACATATCTCAAGACACCTTCAAGCCGGGACTGCTCCACCTCCACAGCCTGCCGCAGTCTCTCCTCGACTACCTCTAGCTCTTTACGTATAGGCTCCAGCAGAGATAGGATCTCCAATACTCACCTTCCTGAACGCTGAGTGACCACCGCCATAGGGCCTCACGATCTTACCAGTGCGCCCACGCCTGTCAGCTCGCTGGCAGGATGCATTCCTCGACGTGCCTCCGATAGGCCCTACTCCAACCTGAACACTCGACAAGCATTCTCAGTAGTAACCCGCGACACATCCTCCACCGACATGTCCTTGATCTCAGCTATCTTTTGCGCCACCAACTTCACGTTGGCCGGCTCGTTCCGCTTGCCCCGATACGGGTGGGGAGAGAGAAACGGGCAATCGGTTTCGAGGAGCAGCCTGTCCGCAGGCAGCCGACGTACTAGCTCTTGGAGCCGCGTCGCGTTGGGAAAGGTGACGGGACCCGCAACCGAGATATAGAATCCCAGGTCAAAGAGCTCTTCGGCCATGGTACGGTCACCGGAAAAACAGTGCACTACCCCCAGGGGCGGCTTCAGCCCGTTGCTAGACAGGCCAACAGCCTCCGCCCAACCTCGGACAATCCGCATGACATCTCCATGGGCCGCCCGGTCGTGAATCACCACAGGCTTTCCAGTGTCCGCCGCCAACTCCAACTGTTGCCTGAAGACTTGCCGCTGCATATCCCTCGGAGAGCGATCCCGATAGTAATCCAGCCCCGTTTCCCCGATGGCGACCACGTTGTGATGCGCGCTCAAATCCTTCAAGCTGTCCAACACCTTCGGAGTGACTCGAGACGCCTGATGAGGATGTACTCCCACGCATGCCCATAGACTCGCCTTGCCACCAGTGAGACCCACGACCTGCCGACTCGAATCGAGATCAAACCCCACTGTCACGATGCGAGTCACACCTTCGCTCGCCGCCCTATCTAAGACCTGCTCTCGATCCTCGTCAAACTGAGAGAAATCGAGGTGTGCGTGAGTATCAACTAACGGAGCCTCCATTTGACTTCCTCAGTTCGACGTCAGTACTGTCCCCTCTGATACGAGGCCACGTGGCCCCGCTGCGCACTGCCTTCCAGGTGGTACAGTACCACACCATGCCCTCACGTCGACCTCTTCAGCGAAACCACGTCCGCCTCAACCATCATCTCTACCAGTCCCTCGAAAGTGACACTCGGCTCCCACCGCAGTTTCGCCCGAGCCTTTGCCGAGTCCCCCACAAGCTGGTCAACATCAGCCGGGCGCAAGAACCGCTCATCAACCCTGACGTACTCCCTGTAGTCAAGATCCAGCAAGCCAAAGGCAACCTCCAAGAGCCTGCGCACCGAGTGGGTTTCCCCACTGGCGACGACGAAGGTCTCTGGCTCGTCCTGCTGCAGCATCAGCCACATCGCGCGCACATAGTCGCCAGCGAACCCCCAATCGCGCTGAGCATCCAGGTTGCCCATGAGCAGTTGGTCCGCAAGACCCTGCTTTATTCTCGCCGCTCCGTGACTGACCTTCCGTTCCACGAACTCAAGTCCCCGACGCGGAGATCCATGGTTGAACAGGATTCCCGAACAGGCGAACAACCCGTAACTCTCCCGGTAGTTAACAGTAATCCAATGTCCGTAGACCTTTGCCACTCCGTAAGGACTACGGGGATAGAAGGGAGTGTTCTCGTTCTGGGGCACCTCTCGTACCTTGCCGAACATCTCGCTGCTCGATGCCTGGTAGAATCGTGCCTCCGGGGCCACCATGCGCATCGCCTCTAGCATGCGCGTCACGCCCAAGGCGGTGAACTCGCCGGTCAGGACAGGCTGCTTCCAAGATGTGGGCACGAAAGACTGAGCAGCGAGATTGTAGATCTCATCAGGCTGGTGCTCTTTCATGATGTCAACCAGGGATGTCTGATCGAGGAGATCACCTTGGACTAGAGTCAGCCCATCCTGAATATGCTTAATACGCTCGAAATTGGTGGTGCTTGTACGACGCACCATGCCGACGACCTGATACCCTTTCTCCAGCAGAAACTCCGCTAGATACGAACCGTCTTGGCCAGTTATGCCCGTTACCAGCGCTTTCTTCATTGGCTTTCCTCGAGATCCCCCCGGATTCTCTTCCGCCAGTAGTTCAACACGTCGAGCAGACTCTCCTGAAGGTCAATGGTGGCTCGCCAACCAGTCTGCTCGCGGAACTTGCTGCAGTCGCATATGACAATGGGTACATCGGAGGGCCTAAAGCGCCCTTCATCTCGTTCAACATCGATCTCTACTCCACTCATGCCCAGTAGCATGTCCAGTACTTCGCGGATGGAGTAGGCTTTCTCCGCCCCCAAGTTGTACACGTCCCCCGCCTCTCCGTGTTCGAGAGCCAGATGATATGCGCGAACCATGTCTCTCACATCGGTGAAGTCACGCCTTGCGTCCAGATTGCCCACTTTCAGCTTGGCCTCATGCGAGCCCGCTTCAATCTCGGCTATCTGCCTCGCGAAATCGGAGGTCACGAAGGCAGGACTCTGGCGAGCACCAATGTGATTGAACGGACGCACTCTGACAATGGGCAGATTGTGACTGGCGTAGTACTGATAGCCAAGCATGTCTTGGGCGATCTTGCTTACTGCGTAGGGACTGTACGGCCGCAGAGGCGTCGCCTCGGTGATCGGCAATTCATCGGGGGCAATCAGGCCATACTCATCGGCGGAGCCCACGATCAGTATCCTGGGTCTGGCGCCGCTCTCAAGCAAGGCCTGAAGCATATTCAGCTGAGCACGGATGTTGTTGGCAAGAGTCTGCCAGGGGTCCCGCCAGGAGACAGGAACGAACGCCTGAGCCGCCAGATGAAAGATGTAGTCAGGCTTCGTCTTTGTCAGCACATCTGATGCGACTTCGGGCTGTGAGATGTCGCCCAAGACGAATTCGATGTCCCTCTTGATGTGAGCAATGTTTCTATCGTTGCTGCTGATGTCGGTCCCAAGAACCTCCAGATCGGTGTGGGCGATCAAGTACTCGGCCAGGTGGCTGCCCGCGAAGCCAGTGACCCCGGTGATTAGCGCCCTCAAGTCACTCTCCCAAGTCGGTGTAGCGTCAATCCAAACTATTATAACCCAACTTGGTGCCCAAGTAAAGCGTACCGCCCAATTACCAGACTGACAACTCTCCCCTGGCTAGGCCAGCGGTGAAGTCGTATATGTTATCCAGCTCCCTGGCCATGACCCCCTCAACATCGCCCTTGATGGAGTCCAGGCTCACGCCCTTGACCAGACTCAGTTGGGCTGACGCGATCAACGGCTCATGGATGGGGCGCCCAATCTGGCTGCACAGCCAGACATACACCTCACGGATCCCTGACACCTCATCGTAGATCTGCCCAGCTACGCGGTGAGTCAAAAGAGTGTAAATCTTGCCCACGTGGCTGATGGGGTTCTTCCCAGCCGCAGCCTCCGTGCTCATCGGACGGTTCAACGCGATTACGCCATTCACCTTGTTTCCTCGACCCACCTGACCAGAATCCGCGCCCTCGGCCGACGTCCCGAGAACCGTGAGATACGTGCCTTGCTCTCCTCTAGACTTGTCATCCAGAGTGTTGATATCCACCGCCACCTTGTCGAAGTTGAGTCTCTTCCGGTTCACAAAGTCAAGCGCTGCCTTCCTGATCTCCTCCTTGCTCAAGAAGTACGCTTCAAGATTGCCGACGAAGCGATCCACAAAGGCTATGGCTATGGTGAGAATCAGCTCCCGGTTGCGACGATACCCCATGACCTTGATGTCCTCACCAGATTCCGGATAGGCCTCCTTGAACTCAGCAGAATTGAGATATCTCTCCACGCTGAGGACTATTCTCTCCGTCTCCGTTAGCGGCGCGTAGCCCACAGCCGCCGAAGTATCATTGGCCCCGATGACCTCCCGGTCAAAGATGTCGGTCAACTCGGGCGATCCTTCCTTGATCTCGTTCTGATAGACCACATGCTCATCTGGGTCCACAAAACGTAGATTCTCGCTCAGCCACCTCTTGGCTGTCTGTTCAGCGATCTCACCAACTGCCACCCGCTTCTTGCCAACCTGATAGATGGCCCGGTCGCCAAACACGAGCCTCATCGGTTCGTCCACGACCCCGCCGCCTATCTTGGGAGAAGTCCGGCCTGCTACCAGCAGTCCTTTGTCGATGTTGTGGTGCACGATTCTGCCGAACGTGTCCATGTACTCTCTGCACAGCGCCACGGAGATGTCCTCCATGATCGCGTCACAGATGGAGTCGGGGTGCCCAACCCCCTTCCTCTCCACGAGTTCCACCTGCTGTTCTTCAACGGGAACCATATCCAGGCTCTCTACGGTGATGTTTCTCATCTGCTTCACACCTCCTAGTCTATTGTCGTTCACGAGTGAGGGATGTACCCCAGTGCCCTACGTTCCTGCCTCCCAGGAAGTGAGGTACTCCTCTTGCTCAGCGGTCAGGGTATCTATTTCCAGTCCTGTGGCGGCAAGCTTCAAACGAGCTATCTCACGATCTATCTCTTCCGGCACGGGGTAGACCTTCTTCTCCAAGGCGGCTCCTTGTTTGACCAGGTACTCGATGCCCAAAGCCTGATTGGCGAAGGACATGTCCATGACGGAGGCAGGGTGACCTTCAGCGGCAGACAGGTTCACCAGTCGTCCTTCTCCAAGTAGCGAAATGCGACGCCCATCCGCCATGAAGTACTGATCAACATGCGGCCGCGGCTGACGCACCTCGACCGCCAAGTCCTGCAACCCGGGGATATTGATCTCCACATTGAAGTGCCCGGAGTTGGCCAGGATCGCGCCATCCTTCATCACCTCAAAATGGTGTTTGTCGATGACATTGATATCCCCAGTGGCAGTGATGAACACATCGCCGATCCTGGCTGCTTCCAACATGGGCATCACACGGAATCCATCCATCACAGCCTCCAAGGCTCTCAAGGGATCGACTTCGGTGACTATGACATTGGCTCCCATACCGCGCCCCCGCATGGTGATGCCCCGCCCACACCAGCCATAGCCAGCCACGACGAGATTCCGGCCCGCCAGCAAGATGTTCGTCGCTCGCAATATCCCGTCGATAGTGGACTGGCCGGTGCCATATCGGTTGTCGAAGAGATGCTTGGTCAGAGCATCGTTCACAGCGATGATCGGATACCGGAGCACTCCCTCTTGTGCCATGGCTCGGAGACGGATGACTCCAGTCGTCGTCTCCTCCGTGCCTCCGATGACACCGTCAATAAGATCTGTTCTCTCTTTGTGTAGGGTGGACACGAGGTCTGCACCATCGTCAATGGTAACCTGAGGGCCGTGCTCCAGAGCCGCTCGGATGTGTCGATAGTATGTCTCGTTGTCCTCCCCTTTGATGGCGAAGACTGGCATTTCGTCGTATACCACCAGGGATGCAGCCACATCATCTTGAGTGGAGAGAGGGTTGCTCGCACAGAGCACGAGGTCTGCTCCCCCGGCCGCCAGTGTCTTGGCCAGGTTGGCCGTCTCCGTCGTCACGTGGAGACAGCCGGACAGCTTGATACCCTTCAGGGGCTTCTCCTTCTCAAACCTCTCCGTTATGAGGCCGAGCACCGGCATCTCCTGAGCTGCCCACTGAATACGCAGCCTTCCCTGGTCCGCCAACGATCTGTCCTTCACGTCGTAGCCTTCAGTCATACGGTCACTCCTTCTCCAGTATTAACCTGCCACACCACCCACTCACCCTCTGTCTGAGTGGCCCACGCCTCCCAGCGCCGCGCCCGCTCAGAGAATCTAACAATGTTCGCGCGCCAACACTTCCCTCAACCACGTACCCACAGGCGCCCTCGCAGGCCTCCCTTCCGAGTTCCCAGGCCTTCGAGGAATGGGCAATCGATACGAAATCCTAGACGCTGGTAGATCTTGAGCGCCGGCTTGTTTGCCTGCTGCACGCTCAACACAACATCGAGGGATTGAGAGATCAGCTCCTCTACCACAGCGCTGGTGCACACCGTGCCGTAGCCCAGACCTCGATAGGCAGGATGCGTGTAGACATTCCCCACTATTCCCAGGCCGTACGTACGAGAGATCAGGTGTGTCCCCGCCGTGGCCACCAGCCTGCCGTCCTTCTCTACCCCGTAGAAAACACCTTGGTCAACCTGATACGGTGCGAAAGCGACATCACCCCCACGGCGGTACAACTCCTGCAAGCGGTGCACATGTCCCTCCCCAAGGCGAATCACCGGCCCGTCCACCGGTCTGAAGTCTTCGCGAGCAAGAACCATTCTGAACATCTGGTCAATCGCCGGCAGGGAGTAGAATCTCCGCAGTACAGTGAGGTGGTCTGCCTTGACGGCGAATTGGGCTCGCTGTGACTTCAAAGCGCTGTCAAGGATCGCAGCGAGGCCTTCTGCGACCCCCATGACAAAGATCCGATCCGGAGGCAGACCCATGAAGCGAAGACAGAGTGTGGCCATCTTCCCGTCCTTCATAGCTGCGTACCATTCACACTCCTTCCAGAGCGCCGGCTCCAGATCTCCAATGGCATACGCGCCATAAAGCCGATCCCGCTGCAGGAAACGGTAGACATCACCTTTGGCCTCGATCCTCTTGACGGAAAAGTCCATGCTACGTCACTACGTACCTACGCCTCATCTCTCGGGAGACGCCTGCTGTCAAGGCCAGTGCCCGTTCCGAATCCTCAAGAGACAGGGTCCCCAGGCCACAGCAAGGACTTACCAGTGAAGCTCCCAGCAGGTCGTCTAGAGCTATGCCCTTCCTCACCAGCAGCTTCATTGCCTGGTGCAGCCTGTCGACAAGACTCTCCATTGTCTCGTCAGCTAGCTTCTCCACGTCCCGGGGCACTATGCCCCACGCTATGATTCCACCCCGCTGCAGGAAGTCGCGTACCTCTCCAGCATACAGCGACAAAGACTCTGAGTACTCGTATGTGTCGAAGCTCAGGATATCAACCGAGGTGGAGAGGACAAGCGACCAGTCTGTGTTCCCGCAGCAATGAATCCCCTTCAGACCCCGGAGCCCCCCCAGCACCTCCTCCAGGAGGGCTAGCACTTGATCTCGCGTCACTGGTACGTAGGCCGAACCGAATGACGACATGTATGGCTCGTCAACGAGCATGATCGTCGTTGGATGGAGCCGACGGAGTCTTGCCTCCTGCCAGGCGGCCTTCAGTCTCAGGTGCTTGGCCACCGCGTCCGCGAGCACTTCGTCGTAGAGGACAGGCCGCCGGTCTTGATCAACCACGGTCAGGCCCCAGCTGACAGGCCCCGTCACCTGCCCCTTGACTGCCCGGCACGAATCGCATGCCACTTGGAGGAAAAGGGCCAAGCCTGCTGCGTAGTCCGCGCTGACCTCATAGGCATCCACATCGTTCTCCAGGTAGGCGCGGTAGAGACGCTCCAAGTCGGCACTCAAGTCCTTGGTCCTGTCAACGTAGATGCGATTCTCCTCCCTCACGATCCCCGGAAAGCCCGCACTGAACTGGACGTACATATTCTCAAGATAGCTTCGCTTCGGCAATTGAGGCCAGCCCGGCAGCTCGGCGAAGTGCGTCATGATCAAATCACACGCCACTTGCGCCTCGGTATGAGGCAAGCTGCCAACAGTCATAGGTAGCAGCTGGGGCTTGAATCGCGCACTCATCCCACCCCCCATTGCCCAGGCATCAGAGCCTGTTCTCCTCCACAACGATGCGCAGCGCCTTCGGGAAAGGTGGATAGACGATTCCGCCTTCTGTGATGATGCCCGTCACATACCGAAAAGGTGTAACGTCGAAGGCAGGATTGGCCACCCCCACGCCCTCAGGGGCGATGGGTTGATCGCGAACACGAGTCACCTCTCCCGGATCCCGTTCCTCTATCGGGACCTCTTCTCCCGACTCGATACTCAGATCTATGGTCGAGGTTGGTACCACAGCGTAGAAGGGGACGCCGTTCTCCTTGGCCACCACTGCCAGCTTGTAGGTGCCAATCTTGTTGACCACGTCACCGTTGGCCACGACTCTGTCGGCTCCCACGAAGATGATGTCCACCTTGCCTGCCTGGATGAAGTATCCCGCCGCGCTGTCTGCAATCAGAGTCATGGGAATACCTTCCTGCATCAACTCCCAGGCTGTCAGCCGGGCACCTTGAAGGCGAGGGCGGGTCTCATCTACGAAAACGTGGAGCCTCTTTCCTTGTTTCCATGCTGTTCTGATGGGAGCCAAGGCTGTACCGTAATCGACCGTGGCCAGGGCGCCGGCGTTGCAGTGAGTCAAGATGTTGTATCCGTCTTCTATCAACTCCGCCCCATGACTGCCCATGCGCTTGTTGACTTCCACATCCTCGTCGGCCAAGGCCTCTGCTTCAGCGACGAGGGCTTCTCGAATCTCTCGGGTGTCTCTGAGCGTGGGCTCTGCTGCCTTGCGAAGCATCCTGTCCACTGCCCAGAAAAGGTTGGAGGCAGTGGGACGAGTACTGCGCAGAACGTCACCTGCCTCTTCCAACTCGTCCAACAGCTGAGCTCTGGCCTGTGCGCTACTGTGGACCGCGGCCAGAGCCACTCCGTAGGCCGCCGCAGCTCCTATGGCGGGTGCTCCTCGGATGTACATCTCCTTGATGGCTCGAGCCACATCGCGATAGTCAGTGAACTCCGCCTCCACGTATTCATGCGGCAGCTTCCGCTGATCTATCATTCGTACGACGCCATCACGCCATTCAATGGTACGCATCGCGCCACCTCAAATCTCTCTAATACCGCAGCAGGCCAAAAAAAATCTCTCCGCATCGGAGAGAAAGCAAGTACGGCTTCCTCTCATCTTACCGATTTCGTCCCCTCTGTCAAACCCTCTGTCAGCCCAATCTCAGAGGACTCGACTTCCAAAGCAGGAACGAAACCCGCCGGAATTGGCACCGGAACCACGAACTGGACACAGACCTGCCATCACATTTCAGCTGGGCTAAGTGCAGGTCTCTTGCCCCTCCATGGAAGGTTGCCGGGGCTTCACAGGGCCGGTCCCTCCACCCCTCTGGATAAGAGTCCACGTCGTTTGTTAGCAGCTATCCAGCTCTTGAGTTGTTAATGAGCCCGTTTGAGCGGCCATAGCCAAGGGACCACCGTCCCTATCAAGGGCAAAAGATAACATAGCCAAGCTGCATTGTCAAATCCGCCATTCCCCGCGAGCCGTCGCTCGCTGAGTGAATTGCACAACACGGTCCCGGCAGGTCGGTCCACAAGAGTCCATCTCCAGTTCAAAGCCCTCACCACCTGTCCAAGACCTCTGGATTCACCGGGTTTCGAGGCATGCGGCCCTGCAGCGCAGCGACGAGATTCTCTGCGGCTATCGAGGCCATCAGGGTACGCGTGGCAATGCTGGCGCTGGCGATGTGAGGTACCACAACACAGTTGTCCAGCTTGAGAAGGGGATCATCGGCAGGGATTGGCTCAGGGTCCGTCACGTCGAGCCCAGCCCCTGCGATCTCACCCGAAACCAGGGCCTCATAGAGAGCATGCTGATCCACCACCTGCCCTCGAGAGGTGTTGACGAGAATGGCCGAATTCTTCATCATCTTGAACTGTTCGGCCCCAATCATGTGATAGGTCTCTGGGGTCAATGGGGTGTGCAGACTAATGAAGTCCGATTCCCGCAGTACAGTCTCCAGGTCTGCGTAGATCAGATTCAGTTCCTCCTCCAAGCTCGGTCGACGATCTATGTCGTGATAGAGAATCCTCATCTCGAAACCCGTCGCTCTCTTGGCCACGGCACTGCCTATTCGGCCCAGGCCTACCAGACCCAGGGTCGCGCGGTGGAGGTCGTATCCCAGACAAAGCATGGGCCCCCAGGTCTTCCACCTGCCCTCCCGAACGTAGCGCACGCCCTCTACCACTCTGCGGGCAACGCAGGCTAGCAACGTGAAGGTAAAGTCCGCGGTCGTGTCGGTCAGCACCCCGGGGGTGTGGCAGACCATTATGCCTCGCTCTGTGGCAGCCTGGACATCTATGTTGTCGTAGCCGATGGCGTAGTTGCTCACTACCCTGAGGCACGGCGAGGCATCCATCAAATCAGCGTCGATCGTATCCGTGAGCAGGGTGAGGAGGCCGTCCGCTTCTTCTGCCTCCCGGAGGAGCACGTCTCGGGGAGGCGGTAGTTCCTCTTGCCAGATCTTCACTTCGGTGAGGCTACGCAAGAGATCCAGTCCCCGCTTGGGTATCCGTCGGGTTACGTACACCTTGGGTCGCTGGGCCAAGATCTACCCCCTTCTTGACATACCGCCACAGTTAGAATAGGATGACGACAGTACCCGACATTATAGTAGCACCCACAGAGCAAGTCAATTCCCTGTCCGTTGCCTGCGAGCGCCATGAATGAGACACTATCCCCCGAGACGATCAGCAAGGGTTTGACAACCCAAATCCTCGGGCAGGACATAGTCTACTACGAAGCTATCGGCTCCACCAACGACGCAGCTAAGCAATTGGCAAGGCAAGGCGCGGCTGAAGGCACCTTGATCGTGGCCGATCATCAGACAGCAGGCAAGGGACGCCAAGGGAGGACATGGATTGCTCCTCCGAGCAGCAGCCTCCTCTTATCCCTCATTCTCTACCCCTCTCTTACGCCATCGCAGCTTCCGCGCCTCACCATGGCCGGCGCCCTCTCTGTGGCCCAGGCCATTGAAGAGTTCAGTGAGCTATCAGTCCACTTCAAGTGGCCCAATGACATCCTACTCAGGAACAAGAAGGCTGGCGGCATACTGATCGAGGCTGGCACGAGTGGCGAAACTACGGACTACGCCATCGTGGGCCTGGGCCTTAACGTGAACCTCGATGTACGGCAGATTCCCGAGCTAGCCGACACGGCAACGAGCATATCCCTGGAACTTGGACGCAGAGTGTCTCGCGTGGACTTGCTACGGCTGTTCCTCAAGTTCATGGAGGCAGAGTATCGGCTGCTCGAGCACGGAGAATCGCCACATGACAGATGGGCTGCCCGACTACCGATGCTGGGCCAGAGAGTGAAAGTGGCTACGCCCTGGGGAGACGAATCAGGCCGCGCCGAAGGGGTCGACGCCGAAGGGGCGCTTATCCTCCGCCGTGACGACGGCACAGCAGCCTACATCACGGTGGGAGACGTCACATAGGGCCTCAAGGCTACAGCACCATCTCCTCTCCCCGCTCAGGTACTCGAACCTCTGTTCCCTCGCCCTTGAGATTGGATATGCACAGGCTCCCAAGATGGAGTGGTCAACTGGAAAATGGCGCAACGGGAGGGAACTGACTCTGTCTGGAAGAGAATCAATGGTGCCAGCTGCAAATCCTTACTCGTGGCCGGAATGCCGTTCTAGAATCTTGCAGCGGGCTCAGCCCCTGGCTGTCCGTCAACGAACAGGAAGGGACGTCGTTTGCCCGTCTTGGAAGCCTTGAGTACCCCGCTATGGGGCTCCCTCAGATTGGCGTAGCAGACCTCGCTCTCGAAGTCCGCCTGCCTGCTATGTTGCATAACCTTGAAGATGAAGGCTGTCACGAGGGTAGAGTAGATGGGGATCTCGGGGTCAAGGAAGGAAACGTAGCTGCCGTGATCAAGATGGGCATGGGACAGGAGAACGCCATCGAGACTCGTTCGGGCAGAGTGAGGCTCTGCGCGCCGTGGCTGCCAGAAACCACCGCTCGGTGCAGGATCCTCACGGTAGATGCCTTCCAGCGGTGGCAATAGCCCCACACAGAGGACGTTGGGCAGACCCACACCGGCCGTGGCTTCAGGTATTCCTCAAGGTAGTCGTATCTGCGTTGGATGAGGTTCCGAAGTCGAAGGAGAAGCGGACAGCACTGTCTGGTACGACGATCTTGTTGCCGTCAATCTCGTTGACGCCGCCCTAGCACGTGATCCTCACCATGGTGAGAATCACCAATCGAGGTTCGCTAGTCTGTCAGGCTTGCCTGGCACCTCGTGACAGCCCCTGCAACGCGCCTCGTACACCTCGCTAGCCCCCACCAGGATGATCGGGTCATCATAGGAGGCCGGTCGGCCTTCAATGAGTCGCTGCGTGCGTGTGGCCGGGGCACCACAGACTACGCAGATGGCTTGAAGTTTGTCCACGACCTCCGCTTCGGCCATCAGGGGTGGAACGGGCCCGAAGGGCTCGCCTCGGAAATCCTTGTCCAACCCGGCGACGATGACCCGCTTCCCACCGTCAGCCAAGGTATTGCAGACATCCACGATGCACTGATCAAAGAACTGGACCTCGTCCACGATCACCACCTGGGTGTCTGGATCCACCAGATCGAGGATCGCCCTCGCATGCCTCACGCTGATCGCGTCGAACGACACACCGTTGTGAGAAGCCAACTTCTCTACCTCGTACCGGTCGTCCAATGAAGGCTTGAAGACCTGCATCTTCTGCTTGGCGATCTGGGCTCGCCTAGCTCGGCGGATCAACTCCTCCGTCTTGCCGCTGAACATGCTGCCGCAGACCAACTCTATCCAACCGCTGTTGTAGCTCTGGCTGATTCTTCCCCTCCTCTCTCGCGCCTCCTCAGCCGATGCGCCAACGCAAAAGGGCAGGTCTCCCCTGCCCTTCCTGCTAGCCTACTCGCTACCTTCCCTACGCTTTCCCTTCCCTCGTTTCGAGGCTTTGCCAGAGGAAGCCTTGGGGGCTTTCTCGCCCTGGCTGCCCTCTGCCGCCTCCGACTCGTCTGTCTCAGTGGTGGAGGCCATGGCCTTGCCCAGTTCTTCTCGCCTTTCCAGCCTCCTCATATAACGTTCCACTTGACCAGCAGTGTCCACGATACGCTGTTCACCAGTGAAGAAAGGGTGACACGCAGAACAGATGTCGGTCTTGATCAGCGGCTTTGTGGCTCCAGTGGTGAAACTATTGCCACACCCACATACCACCCGAGCCTCTGGAAAATACTCGGGGTGAATGCCCTTCTTCATCTAAGCTGCCACCTCCGGATAAACGCTAACCCGCTTCTTGAGCCTGGAAGCACGCTCAAACTTGACGAGCCCATCAATGACCGAGAACAGGGTATAGTCCTTGCCCACCCTTACATTCTCGCCTGGATAGAATGTGCTTCCTCGTTGACGCACAATGATGGTACCGGCCCGGACCTTCTGACCATCGTACCGCTTCACGCCCAACCGCTTGCCGGCGCTATCTCTACCATTGCGGCTGGCGCCGCCACCTTTCTTGTGAGCCATGTTACCACCCCCAACTATGCCTTGGCGAAGCCCTTGGCTTTCAAAGATGCACGAACCTCTTCGAGAGACTTGGGGCCAAAGCCCCGCAGAGCAAGCAGCCCCTCGTCATCTGTCTTCAACAAGTCGTCCACCGTCTCTATTCCGCCGCCCCTCAGGATGCCAGTGATGCGAGATGACAGACCCAGATCCTCTATGGATACAGCCACTTCTGCAACGGCCTCTTCAGCGATGGTTGCTTTCGGCTCCTCCACAGCTTCCCTCGCCGTAGGCTCTTCCTCAGCAACGCCTGGACGGAGAATGCTCTCGATTCGCAGCCTGGTGTAGCCTTGACGGTGCCCTTGCTTGCGCTGATATCGATTGCCAGGCTTAAACTTGAAGACAGTGATCTTTCGGCCGCGGCCCTGCTCCACGACGGTGGCTCGCACCTTGGCTCCCTCCACGACGGGCGTCCCAATAACGATGTCGCCGTCGTCGGCCACAAGGAGCACATTACCGAGCTCAATCGTGTCACCGACCCCGGCAGGCATTCTGTCCATGTCGACGCTTTGCCCCGCTGAGACCCGGTACTGCTTCCCACCACTCTCTATGATGGCGTACATATGATCCTCCAAACACTCATTATAACAGCCTCGAAGGAACTTGTCAAAAACTACGAGTGCTTGCGCCAGGACATCGCTACGAGGTGGTAAGAAAGACAGTGGCCAAGTCTGGTGCCCCTCGGGCAGTAGGATGGGGGAGACACCTTGTCACATGGTAGCAGCTACTGCGGCAGACTTGGCCTACGGGGGGGACACGTTTAGCGCTGCGATTGCCCCACTGCGCTATCTTGAACCGGGTGATGCGGCCGATGACGACTCCAAGCCCCCCGATGAGGCCCGTAGAAAGGAGAATCCTCGTGAACAGCCCAATCACGAGGTGCGTGCCTCCACCCGGTCTGTTAGCTATTCTACGCCCAAAGGCCTCCTAGCTCAGACACGCGCACGCGATAGGTACCCTGTAATTGACTCTGCCGCGCTCCGTGCGCAGGACGCGAGGCGGTTTGGCAGAGCGATGCTGGCGGTGGCCTCGGAACCGCGGTAGGAAGCGGCATGCCAAGCCTACCTGCCGTCTCGCTTTCCTCCGATAACGATCCTCAACTGGACGGCAAACAGGAGTCCCACCAAGACGGCTGTAATCAGAAAGGCAGGCCAGGTGCGATAGTAGCCGACGTCAATTGCCGGGCGGCGCTCAGGCAGCCGGAGTATCGGAAGTCGGTCGGCGACGTCAAGCAACAGGATGTCAGCCAAGACGAAGGCCAGATTCGTGACCGCCAGCGCCCCAGGCAGAAGAGTACGTCTTCTGGTCCGCAGCGTGGCAACGAGGAACAAGGCCACACTGACGAGTACGAAGCCCAAGGCAGGTAGGAAAGAGCCCGGCGGACCTTCAAAGAAATCATTGATAGTTCTCGCCCAGGTTCCCAGCGGCGGCCGCAGGGAGACGTGCACGCAGTCCCAAGGTACCAACCAGCCTTCTGTTGCTCCCAACATGAAGAAGGAGATGAGAGCCCAGGTGCCGACCAGCAAGACTGTGCCACCAATAAACACGGCCCTGCCCGGGAGCTTGCATCGGACCATTGAGTAGACCCTTCGTATAGACATGTCACTTGGCACCTCTCCGAGAAATGGCATCCAACTGCTCGACCCAGTGAAGCTGCTCCGAGTCACACCACCTCACAGCCTCTTCCCGTTCCCAGGGAAAAGCGTCGTCGTGACCCAGGTTTTTCCCCAGTTCTAGCTATCTCTTGACACGTCACGCGCTCATAGGTCCGTCTGCACCTCCAAACCCCGGTGCAGCGTCGTAACCAGGCCATGAAGGCTGTTATCGCCCTCCAGCCTCCCTGAGTACTAGTAGCGCACCGAATTGGCGATCTCCAGCAGTTCCTCGAGTGGTAGCGTCTCCGAGTAGATGGTGATCTCCAGACCGTCAACCCACCACGAGACGCTGCCAGGATAACGATGTTGCCCTCCCATGATCTCCTGCACCCCCGGACTAGTTCCCATGCCAGGATGATCATTAATGGTCACCTTGCTAAAGACAGGAGTTTGTTGGGCGATGATGGCATCCCAATCGGGGGGTGAGTCCATCTGGTGGATGATCATTTGGCATCCATCGGAAAAGACAACGGCCACTGAGGTTAGCTCCGTGTATATCTCCTCATCCAGATCGAGAGGTGCCTGGACGGCAGAGACCCAGACCTCTTCTATTTCCACGCTGCGCGCGTCTCGCAGAGAGGTCGGCAGCGGGATAGCGAATGGCACTCTGGTCCTCGCTTCCGAGAGCGTAACCTTGTCGGCGGGATAGATTGGCCCTTCCCATGGCCAGTTCGGGACATCCGGAACGTGAACCTGGGCCTCGTCTCCGACCAAGCCATAGGGTGCTTGTTGGAGAAGATACCGGGCTCCAGCCACCGCCAGCACTACGAAGAGTAGGCTTGCTACCCAGTATCCAGGTGACTTGAAAAGCCATAAAAGGCGCTGATTCGTCATGGTCCGCCTCCTCACTGCCCTCATTATCGATTCGCTCATCTGCAACTCTCCGCTTGGTCTCCCATGGGCGCCTCAGTTGGAGTAGACAAAGAACTCATATGTGGTTGGGTGATAGGCGTAGTAGTAAGGGTCCGAATCGTGGTCATACCACGTTTGCCAAAGGCTGAAGTTGCCAGCCCAATCCGAGCGTTTCAGCTTCCACCAATGGCCCCCTCCGACATCGCATGACCAGTGTCGCTCCCTCATCGCTCCGGGTGTGCCCCTATCAAACGTAGTTGTGACCGTCTTCTTCACTACACCATCAATGACGAACCGCCACACCTTATCGGAGTGGTAGTTGTAGACCTTATACCTGTGCGTCGTGTAAGGAGTTAGTCCATCAAAATTCGCGTACTGTATCTGGCCATTGATCACCCAAGCGGCGAACCACCGAGGGCCCCAGGTGTGAGCTTTCCTCCAACCCAGCTCGACAAGATTCCATTGATCATAGAGGACCCAGTCAGAATGCACGAACCTAAGGTCATCTGAGTAAACGGAGGGATTCAATGTGTAATTCTTGCCACGTACACCGTAGAAGGTGACCGAGCCGCCCGTCCAGCCTCCAACCTCCCAGTCAACGGCGTAGCATCCGGCAGGGGCGGGAAGCGCAGGGCCGTCCCCTGCCGCGACTGGGCTTCCGGGGGCGGGCAGGCCGTCCACCCACAGGAGCATCAAAGTGTCGCCCTCCACGCCAAAAAACCAGTAGCTGACCCAGGTCAGACCTTCCTGAGAATAAGTGAGGCGCATCGCACTTCCTTGCACACCGTTGGCAGCAGCGAGGGACTGATCGAAGCCCGCCCCCTCTGCTCTCGCGTCCACCGCCAAACTACCTTCCTCGTGGAACCACTCCAGTTGCCGCTCGAGGGCTGTCGCTGCTTGGACCTCATCTCGGTATTGGTACACGACACTTAAGGCATAGGCACCAGCCTGCTTGCGTTGTAGCTTGCCTTGTAACGCACTATCCTGCAAGGTCAAGGGATACCATCCGCCGGCCACATATCCATCCAGGAATCCCTCGACCTGCAAAGGTATGTTGACGGGACACGGGGAGCCTGGAAAATGATCTGCTGTCAACTGCTCAGCGTAGTATGCCTCGCCATCCCGAGGCAAATCACTTCTCTGCAATACCCGCCCTGCCAGTGGGTTCTCCGGTTGTCCATGACTCTTGCCCGGCGCCGCCGAAGAAGCGCCAGTCAAAACGGATAGCACCAGGAACACAGCTGCTAACCATAGAAGTCGCTTTTTCATGTTCTATCCCGTAACGATGCCCCTCAGTCGCCAACGCCGCTGGGCTCAGGCGCAGGCGGCTCGATGGCGATGGGCTCGTTGAAATCGTAGAACCGCGTAGTGGTGTTCTGGGTAACCCAGCTCTCCTGCCCAGTGACGAGGTCGTACTCGAGCAGGCGTGCCTCAGTCTTCATCTGGCGGACGAAGTAGTCGTCTTTCCCCACCCAGAGCTCAACCCCCATACTCTGGCCCTTCATCAGGTTCACGACTTGCGGCGGCGGGGGATACTCGGCCCCCGCCTCCCATTTCGCCGTCCAGGCTTCAACATCAACGTTAGCACGGTAGTGGACGCAGTCGACACCTCCAATCTGCTGGTCCGGCAGCACCTCGAAGTCGACCAGGTGATGGAGCACTGCGAGTTCCTCAGCAATGGGGAGCACTACGCACGATTCCCGGCGTTCCCCCCCAGGCCAGTCCGCCTCATTTGGGGTCAGGACATAGCTCTGATCGCCAATCTGGATACACTCGTCCCAGGATCCAGTTTCGTTACGTACCTTCACTCGGTAGCGATCTGGCGCAGCGTACTCTCCCTCCGCGTACAGCGTGACGGTGTCACCCCCCGAGGTCCGGCTTGTGGTCCCCGTCTCTCGATACGACTGAGCTGCCGTGGTACCGACGACTGCTTTCCTGGTCACTTCCTGCAAGTCTGACCCGCTGCCACAGGCACCAACAGCCACTGTCAGAAAAAGGACCCCTCCCGTTATGACCCACTTGCGCAGGTTTGTCCCGTTGCCCTTTGACGATGCCATGTGACTGCGCCTCCACACTAACAGCCCACCGATTGCTCAGAGCGATGACTTTCAGATGCCCGCACAAACGCTACGGTGAGACGCTTCAGAAACAGCATACCACGAAATCCCCCCCTTGTCCCCAGGGAAAACCCTAGTTTTCAGTTTGAGACTTCCCTAGATCTTGCTATCTCTTGACAGGTGACGCCGTTATTGGTCCTCTGGAGCCAATAAGCCTCGCTCCAGCGCGATAGCCACGGCCTGAGTCCTGTTCGCGGCCCCCAGCTTGCCCAGAATGTTGCTGATGTGCCACTCCACCGTCTTGCCGGTGATATCAAGTTCTCGAGCTATCTCCTTGTTACACATACCGCGACAGACCAGCAGCAGTATCTGCCGCTCCCTTCGGGTAAGCTCCTCAATCATGATCTGACCTCAGGCCCTCGGAGCCACCAGACAGAAGCGAGGAGAAAAAACCCCACAATAGGAAGGACAACGGCTCCCTCAATCACTCACTACCCGTAGAACGACATCGCCGAACCGTCTTGCCGCGATCGCCGCAGAGCCATTGATGTCAAAAGTCGCGAGATGAGCTCTAGCCGCCCACGCGGACCGAATGATGGGCGGGCGCCCCTGTGCCCCAGGCCTCCGCGGGATCAACGCAAGCGTCACCTCAATCGTGCAACTTGACAGGTTGCTCCACGTCTAGCCTCGCTGGCGCCAGGAGCACCCAAGAGTCGGCTTGGCAGGATCAACTAGGCTAGACAGCCTACGCTGGCCAAGAGACAAGAAAGCGCGACGGCGGAAACGGAGGGCTAGTTCAACTTGCGAGGAACGCCTGAGTTCGGAGGGAGCTCGAGCACCGGGGCAAGTACCATGGCTAGACCCCTATTCATGGTGTGGTGTCATCGCGGCTCGACATAGAACCTCATTGCCGTGCGTTTGCCCTCATTAACATACACTTCAATGAAAATGGGCACACAGATGATGGTAAACCCATCCGAAGCAAGGTATCCGCGGGCCACGGCTATGGCCTTCATGGCCTGATTGACCGCCATAGGTCCAATGGCCTGAACCTGTGCTTCATTGCTCTGACGGACCGAGGCAGCAATCGCCCCAGCCACCGCCGTAGGTTTTGAGGTGGTCGCCACCCTGATAATATCCAACTGCCTCCTCCCTCGACTGTGTCTAATCCTGTTGCGAACTCCATGAAGCTGCGGCGTCGCTGCTACGGGAGTGCGGCTTGTCAGCAGCCGCACCGTCTCCCCTCAATGCCCGCCCACTGTCCAGAGTGCCAGGGCGCCCTTTCTCACAGCGGCGCGCACAGCTCCTCGGCGAGCTGTCTCAGCTTGGAGACCCACAAACCCGTAATCGTCGGCCAATGGCTTGGCCATCGGCCAGTCATCGTCGACCGCGAGCCCACTCGGCCCGCACTCGTACCTGTACCACCTGCGATCTCAAGACGACGTTGAAGCGATTGCGGCAGCCTCGCCCGAAAGCTTGACTCTCTCTTCAAGCGCACTTCGCACTGCCCTTAGCAGTTCCGCCAGGGCAAAAGGCTTCTCAAGGCACCCGTCCGTGTAGTCTCGAGCGAAGAGGACGACCTCGCTCGCCGGATAGCCGGTCATAGCTACAAGCGCCGTTTCGGGGCTGGCTTGCTTGATCCTCATCATCAGGTCGCGACCATCGAGCCGATGCAGTCCAATGTCCGCTATGGCCAAGTCGAACCGTCCCGTGGACACGAGCCTCACGGCTTCGTCGCCAAGAGTCGTTGTGGTGACCTGATACCCCTCCCGGCTGAGTACCCGTCGCAGGAGATCGAGGATTACTTGCTCATCGTCAACCACCAGAATCTTCTGGCGCAACTCACGATCACTCTTCCTTGCAAGCGCGTTCATGGTCCCCCTAGTAACGTGTCTCCGTGCCCTCGGCTGCAGCACCCAGTAAGCTCGCCCGTGAACACTGCCCTCCCCGACTCAGGTCTGCCGTGCGGCACACCAGTCCTTGGCAGCCAGTGGGAGTCGCACGAAACCTCTCTGGAGAATGCTACGCACGAGCACGAGGGCCACTTAGTCGACAGAGGTCAAGAACAATCTGTTCATCAAGCCCCTGGGCTCGTAAGTTCTATGGTAGCCGTTGCCCCCTCTCCTCTCCGCCATCCAGGTATGGAGCTTCCGGGCATACTCCGTGACCGAATCGGCCTTGATCGCCTTTAGTATGTCCTGCTCCTCCGCATCAAGGTCGAAGTCGCTAAGGACAGTTGCGGCATCGGTCAACAATGTATGGCGGAACTTGCCATCTATGAGGGCTAGACACATGATGTTGTTTAGAGTGTGATCAGACATCATTCATCTCCTAGCGTGTTTGTGTCAAACTCAAGGGAGCCTTGCTAAACATGGCCGCCCGCAGGAAGAAGAACACCCCTGCTGCGATCACAAGGTCTCCCACGCTCACCGCAGAAGGGATGGGAAAAGGCCTGGGCAAGATCAGGATATCCGACAGAAACCACAGCCTCGTCTCCCCCGGCTCCAGTATGACGTTCTTCGTACGCGCCACCCGATACCCTGTCTCCAGCTGGGGCGCATAGCTATCGTGGCCTGTCTGGATCAAGGCTTCGGGAGTGATAGGCATGAAGCCACCGTTCAGCACTATCACAACGAAGTTGAGCAGCAGTCCCAGGCCGATAAGCTTCACTCCCTCGAGCTCACGGTTCTGCCAGATGACCACGAACAGCAGACAGTTAGAGACGATCAGGATCAGAGACCTGCTGCTCAGCAACCCTCCAGCTGTCTCGGCAGGGACGAAAATGAGGTAGGCCTGCATAAGAAAAGCGAGAGGGGCCAGCCATCCCCGCCTGATCTTGATCTGCGCAAGATCGCTGACCCTGCCTCCCGCCGCCATCAGCCCCAGCAGAAAAACGAGGCACAGGGCGATGAGAATCATTTACAAGGCCTATCCTCCTCCGCCGCCGTAGGCCGCCGGAGCGCCAGCAGCCGCAGCCAGTGCGATAAGGGTGATGACAAACCAAGCTATCTTGACATTCCGCGCCGTGAGATAGGATGCCAACCGCTTCATAGCAAAAAAACCTCCTCGCTCATTTTGATTAAAGTATAACGAGGAGGGTTTAGCTAATGTTTAGCTCAGATGCCAGCCAACAATCCTCAGTCGGCACCTGTCAGCAAGTCTTCGTACAGCTCGAGGGTCTCCGTCGAAGGTTCCGCTCCGAACTCTGCCAGCGTTCTACGCAGTTCTTCATACTGTCGTATCGCCGCAGCGTGATCACCCATCAGGGCAAGACCGCGGATCACCTGGCGGTGGATGTCCTCGCGCAGCGGATCCCTGTCTAGGAGGTTACGGTAACACTTCACGGCCTCCTCAGTCCTGCCCCCTTGATGATAGTGCCTCGCCAATTCCTCCACCGCCCGAGAGTATTGCCGCTGCAATGAAGCCCTTAACGACGTGGTCCAATCCGCATAGACGTCCTCCAGATAGTCCCCCTGGTACAGCGAGACTGCCTCCCGGAGGTATCGCTCCCGCTCCGATCCTCTTGCCTTCTCCGCCTTCGCCAAGGCCCTCTGGAACTCCTCGACGTCATACACGTGCACCCTTGACTCAAGCCTGTACGCCCCTCCCCGATAAGTGATCGCATCCGTCCCTCCGAGAACGCGCCGCACTTGAAAGAGGTAGAAGTGAAAGGTGCTGTGCGCCTTGGCCACAGACAAGTCTGGCCACAGGGCAGCTACTATCTGCTCTTTCGTCGCCACCGGGTGCGCCAGGAAGAAGAAGAGCATTCTCTTAGCACCCAGCCGAAGCTCTCGTGCTTCGACGGCCTTGCCATTCCGACGAATCACAGAGGAGCCCAGTCCGAGGAATTCAAGCGTCCCGGAGCTGGGCTCGTCTGGCGTGATCTCGGCGAGTTCTGTGGGAGGCTCGGTGCGCAACAGAAGGTTCCTCAGCCAAACCGCGTGTTTCGCCATGAGCCTCTCCCGGATGACGTACTCGAGCAAGGGACGGCTTCCCGTCCCCTCGTCCAAGAGTAGCGGGTCAAAGCCGGCGTGGGATAGGATGTCGAGGGCCATCTCGAGGTTCAGCACCGCCTCGCTCGCCTGGCGCTGAGAGAGCAGGACGCTGGCCAGATGGAACTGCGCCTTGGCCAGCTCTTGCTTGACGCCCAGTTTCTGGAGAATGTCGACGGCTTGTCGCAGCGTCCTCAGCGCCTGCTCGTCCCTCTCCCCCACGTGGAGTAGGATCCCTTGCGAGATCAGTGACCTCGCCACCTCCTGGTCCGAACCGTGCTCATAGCCCTTCTCCAGCGCACTGCGTATGAGATCCTCTGCCTTCTCATAATTGCCGAGCACCCGCTCCAGATTGCCCAGTGCATCTTGCAGGTAGTTTACCAGAAAGCCCTCGCTTGCTTCCTCTGCCAAGACCAGTGCCTCCTCATAGGCTATCTGTGCCGATGCGTACTCCCGCCTAGCGCGATGCACATCGCCTATGGTGGCCTGGGCATAGGCCTGCGGGCGCCGCAGTCCCATAGCCTGGCTCTCCTCCAGAGCCTCTTGAAGAGCGGTCAGCGCTTCGTCGAACCTGCCTTGGCGATAGTGACCAACCCCTATGTTGTTGAGAGTTGTGGCCAGGGGGCCCTTGGTGCCAAGCCGCCGCCAGTGAGCCAGAGCCTTGCGAGAGTAGTCCAGGAACTTCTCATCATCTACGGACAAGTGGATCGTGCCCATGTCGTGTAAAGTCATGGCGACGTTGTATTCGTCATCCAGGCGCTCGAAGCATCCTAGGGCTTCCTCGAGTTGCGCCAACCCTTCATCCAGCTGGCCCAGCAATCCGTAGCATATGCCCAGGTATCGATGGGCCAAGCCGACCACGGCGCCGTCCTGGTCACCGTCCGTCATGCGAAGCACTTCCTCAGCCTTGGCTATGGCTTGGTCATACTCCGCTCGCAGTCGATGGAGGTAGCTCTCCTCCAACACCGCCCTGACCGTTCCCAACTGGTCTTCTCTCTCCGAGAACCCCTCCATTGCCATCTCCAAGGCACGGATTGCCTCATCCAGTCGCCCCGAGTCGGTGAACACCTTGGACTGCCAGAAGTATATCCACGGTGAAGGGCTTGCTTTCCCCGTAAGCGACTCTGTCCAAGACAACAGGCTGCTCCACCTGCCTGACTTGAAGGCCCAGGCAGCAACAGTCTCGACCAACCTCCCGGCATGTTCATAGGCCTCGGCCTCTAGATAGTGCCTGATCGCCCAATCCCAATCCTCCTGTACCTCGAAGATGCTGCCGGCGTTGAGATGTAGATTGAGGTAGAGATCCGTCTCCTCCCGGAGCTTGGCTTGCAGGAATTCCTGGAAAAGCAGGTGGTAGCGGAACCAGTCCTCTCCATCGCCTTCCAGCCTTGAGACGAATAGGTTCTTGTCCTCCAGCAGAGTGAGCATTTCTGCCGAGTTGTCCAGCCCCAGTAGTTCGTCACAGAGCGCCGGGGTCATCCGCTGCAGGACAGAGGAACCCTTGAGGAAACTCTGCACCTCCTCTGCTTGGTGCTCCAATACCTCGCGCGCCAGGTAGGCAAATATCTGGCTATCATCCCCCTGCGCGCGCGCCATCGTCCGCAACAACCCCTTCCAAAGCGTATGGGTGGTAAGAAGAATCGCGGTAATCCAGCCCTCGGATTGCCGAGCCAACCTCTCGGCCTCCTTGGACGGCAGATCCAGATTGTGATTCTGTCGCAGCAATCTTTGAATCTCATCGGCGGTGAACTTCAGATCCTCGTTGCCTAAGCCCGCCAGTTCCTGATGAGCCATCAGCTCTATGATAGGAAGGCCTGGCGTCGTCGTCCTGCTGGCCAGCAAGATATGACAGTTCTCGGGCAGACGGCGAAGCAGGAAGCTCAGCAGGGCCGTCAGTTCGTCTGACTCGCCGGCGAGGTGGAAATCATCAATAGCCAGAGCGAAATAGTCGGGGATGATGTCGTAGATCTCATTTACCATAGCGCCCACGACGGGCCTCAGTCCCTCGGTTCGCACCCCCTCCTGCAATGCGGCCAGAGTCCTCCCGCCGAATTGCGGAAAACGTTCTCTGATAGAGGCCACAAGATATTCAAGGAACACTCTAGGATCGCGATCCGCCTGGTCGAGGGAATACCAACAGACCGGTAGGTCGGTGTCGTGGGCGTAGTCAATGAGAAGCGAAGTCTTGCCGTAGCCTGCCGAGGCGGAGATGAGGATCAGCTTGCGGTCAATGTGCTCGTGGATGAAATCCACGAGCCTCGCCCGACGGAGGAGATCCTGCCGCTTTCTGGGCACCAGGACCTTAGTCCTGACAATCAAGGCTTCCCCGTTCATGATGTTCCACAGACAGTGACAGGCGGGCTACGACCAAGGTCAACAACCAGGCGCGACCGGGCCTACCTGCCCACGGACTCAAGCCGCATTTGGGCAAACGCGAGACATCGGTGCGAGCGAATTTCCACACATTCTGGCGAAGAAGATTATCCAAGCCGACGCCAGGGCATCACAGTGGGGAATAGAAGCCGGAAAAACTCCTCTAGGGCCTCCGCAGTCTCCTCGTCGGAACTGGCAACATCGGCATGGAGGGTCACGGAGAGCACGCCGTTCTCGGGGTCCCGCTCGGGGTCGGTCCACAGATACCAGTAGAGAGTGATACGCCTCACCTGGTTCTTCTCGGTCACGACACGCTGCACGCTCACCGACGAATCACCGATCTCTATGCGCTCCAGTCCCACATCCACGATGCGCCACCCGCTGCCCGGGTAGCACGTCAGCGCAGTATGTTCGAAAAGGTGGAAGCTCTCGCCACCCCTACTGCCGATGATAGACAGGAATAGTCGATCGCCCTGGTCGTTGCTGTACGCACGGGTAACGGCGACCTCAGGGTTCCCATACCACTCATCAACCACGGCCCCCATGGGCGAGTCTCCGCTGTCCGAGCGCCACCGCCCCATCTCCTTGGGAATGCCGTCGAACAGATCCTCTCGCAGCGTGAAGTCCACAGCCGTGGCTAAGGCCCGCTCATGGGAAGTTCGACGATACCAGCCTTCCACATCGACGATGACCACATGGGTAGCTTCTCTGCCGGCGTCAGGATTCAAGGTCTCCGCGGTTTCGGTGGGAGCTTCACCGGGCGCCGAAACGAGCCCCTGGGAGATAACCAGCCACCCGCCCAGGGCCCCGAGCAGAAGCACAATTACGATCAGATATCGCGCCTTATCTCTGAGCACCCAACCAACCTGCTAACCAGAATCAGCAACGCGAAAGCCAGCAAGAATAGCACGGGACTGGAGTAGTCGTGGAAGTATGTCATGCCGGCCTCGGCTCCGAAAAGATGGGCAATCACAAACAAGGAAGACACGCGGAAGATGTTGGCCACAACGGCGATGGGAATCGCCATCGCCAGGAGAAAGATCTTGCCACGAGGGGAACCCTCAACGATGTAGACGAATATCACAACCAGCGTGGCCAAAGCCACCACCGAGTTCAGCCCACTACAAGCCGCACCGACGACGAAGCTGGAATTCGGGAGTTGAATCTGAGAACCTATGTTGCTGGCGGGTATGCCCAGTAGGCTGACGAGGGAGGTCGACATCGTGGCCGTGAACGACTCCAAGGCGGGGCTGAGGCGGTTGATGAACGGCAAAGGAATCATGAACAGCAGAAAGGCCAAAGGAAAGGCGATGCGCCGCGTGGCCTTCTCTCCCAAGAAGTAGAGCGCAAGCCCCGAGAGGAGCAGCACGAAAGCGAAGCCAGAGAGGTGATAAGCTTGCCAAACCTGCGCAACCAAGAAGGCCACCAAACCCAGCGCCAGCGGGATCAGGCCCAAGGTGTCGGGCTCGCGCCCTTCTCGTCCGAGGGCGTCCCTTCGGCGCCACAGGAAGAACCCAGAAATCAATGGCACCAAGAAGCCGTGAGAATAGTACGAGTTGTTCATCCAGTTGTAGACCAGCCAGGCAAGAGTGGACGAGAAGAGTAGCACCACCAGACCGAGGATGATCACTCCTGCAACGATGTCCCGTATCGCGGTCCTCATCCCGATTGAGCCTCACATCCTATTGCGGCCACACTACAGTATAGCATTCGGATACATGCTGTGTCAAACCTATGGATAATTGACCCCACACGCTGCCCAAGCTGTGCTGCCCGGACACGACTTCGGTGCCGGGCACACCGTCCGCCGCCAGATGCCACCGGCCACAACATATGGCACAAATCGCCTCTGGAGCTACTAGATATAGTAGTGTCGCTCGACCGCCGTACAGTTGCGCAGCTTTTCAAAATGCTGCAAATGTGGTAGAATAAGGAGAGAAAACAAAGGAGGTCAAAGCGCAGCAAGTGGCACAGGACGATCTCACCTACAAGGCCTCTGACATAGAGATTCTTGAGGGTCTTGAAGCAGTACGGCGTCGGCCTGGGATGTACGTGGGCAGTACCGATGTACGTGGCCTGCACCATCTGATCTACGAAGTCACCGATAACTCCGTTGACGAGGCCCTCGCTGAGGCCTGCGACGAAATCAGAATCACCATCCATGAGGACAACACCGTGACCGTGGTAGACAACGGTCGTGGCATACCTGTGGAGGTGCACCCTCAGACCGGCAAATCCGCTCTGGAAGTGGTCCATACTGTTCTACACTCGGGTGCTAAGTTCGGCGGTGGAGGATACAAAGTGGCCAGCGGCCTGCACGGAGTCGGAGTTTCCGCAGTCAACGCTCTGGCCGAATGGCTGGAGGTCGAGGTCAAGCGAGACGGCAAGAGATACTTCCAGCGCTACGAGCGAGGTGTGCCAGTATCCAAAGTAAAAGTGGTCAGCAACAAGGTCAAAGGCACGGGCACCAAGACCACCTTCCTACCCGACAGGGAGATCTTCAAGACTATCGACTATAAGTTCCCAGCCTTGGCCCAGCGGTTTCGGGAGATGGCATTCCTGACCAAGGGTCTGACCATCATCTTCCACGACGAACGCACGGGGCAGCAGCGAACCTATTACTTCGAGGGCGGAATCGTCTCATTCGTTCGCCGGCTGAACTGGAACAGACACGCCTTGCACGAGCCCATTCATGTCGAAAAAGAGCTGAGTGGCTCTGTTGTGGAGGCCGCACTGCAATACACGGACGGCTACGCCGAATCGATCCACGCCTTCGCGAACAACATCAATACCGTGGACGGAGGCACCCATCTCACCGGCTTCCGCTCGGCTCTGACACGCAGCATCAATGACTATGCGCGAAAGCACAGTCTATTGAAGGAGAATGATCCCAACTTCAGTGGCGAGGACGTGCGTGAGGGATTGACTGCCATCCTCAGTGTGAAGTTGACAGATCCACAGTTCGAGAGCCAGACCAAGGCCAAGCTGGGCAACGCTGAGGTCAAGGGATTGGTTGAGTCAGTAGTATCAGATACGCTGTCCACTTTCATGGAGGAGGACCCCCGCGCCGCCAAGGCGATCGTAGAGAAATGCCTTGTAGCATCGCGCGCTCGGGCTGCGGCTCGCAAGGCTCGCGACCTAGTGGTACGCAAGAGCGCACTGGAGAGCATGACCCTGCCTGGCAAGCTGGCCGACTGCTCGGACCGAGATCCGTCCCGGTCTGAGCTGTACATCGTGGAGGGCGATTCGGCAGGTGGTTCCGCCAAGCAGGGTCGAGATCGGCGTTTCCAGGCTATTCTACCGCTGCGAGGGAAGATCCTCAACGTGGAGAAGGCGCGCCTGGACAAGATCCTCAGCAACAGGGAAATCGAGGCGCTCATCAGTGCCTTGGGCACGGGCATCGAGGACAGTTTCGACCTGGGCAACCTGCGCTACCATCATATCATCGTCATGACCGATGCCGATGTTGACGGTGCCCATATCCGCACTCTGCTCCTCACCTTCTTCTTCCGGTACATGGAACCGTTGATCACCAACGGCCACTTGTTCATCGCTCAGCCTCCCCTTTACCGGATCGGTGCCCGGTCGAAGCAGCACTACGTGTACAGCGAGGACGAGAAGGAGCGTTTGCTGAAGAAACTAGGCAAGGCGAAGGTACAGATGCAGCGATACAAAGGCCTTGGGGAGATGAACCCAGAGCAACTGTGGGAAACCACGATGAACCCGGAGTCCAGAACTCTGCTGCAGGTTGACATCGAGGATGCCGTCAAGGCCGACAGCACATTCGACAAGTTGATGGGTCCCGCCGTCCCGCCGCGCAAACGTTTTATCCAGACGCACGCCAAGACCGTGCGCAACCTGGACATATAGGCGCACGCCGAAGCACGAGGCGACGTGCCACTCAGACTCGCACCGCCGAGCTCCGCAACGCACCCAGGGACGAGATATCTGCTCAGTGGACCCCGCCATCCGAAAACGAGGTGAAAGTAGTGAGCTTATGTCCGACAGCAAAGTCCGCCATAGGATCATCCCCTCAAGATACGGTGACGTCATCGTCGTGTGGCACGAAGACGAAGCCGGGCCCAAGATCCTTGGCCTCACTCTGCCAAGGGCAGGGGTCAACGACCGGGAGCACCCTGCTTGCAGCTACCCCCCCACGACCGCAATCGGTCGCCTTTGCGACCAGATTGCACGCTACCTCGATGGAGAGGCGTTGGAGTTGCCGGTTGACTACCTAGACCGGACGCGCTGCTCCAATTTCCAATGGCGGGTGCTGATGGCAGAAAAGGCGATCCCTAGGGGATACGTGTGCTCATATGGTCAGCTGGCAGCAGTAGTTGGCAAGCCCAAGGCCGCCCGAGCGGTGGGCACCGCCTTGGCCCGCAACCCGTTCCCCATCATCATCCCCTGTCATCGGACAGTCAGGCGTGATGGCAGCCTGGGCGGCTTCGGAGGCGGCCTACCGTTGAAGAGAGCACTGCTGGAGATGGAAGGCGTCGCTTTCGACCACCGGGGCAGAGTGCGACCAGAGCACTTCTGGGTTGGTGGTCGGTCGTGACGAGGTCGACCCAACAGCTGTGGAGCCCAGGCCACAAGCCGTGGAAGAAACCTCATCGCACCCTTGGGCGCCTTCCTTCGCCGTCTGAACTCAACCAAATCCATGATGACCGAGAAGCTAGGCCATTTCCGAGTAGCTGAAGGCAAAGCCGAGACTCTGCGATTGGAGAGAAGGAGTCCGCTCTACCTCCTAATCGCGGTGATCGGAGGCGTCGTGCTGATCCTGCTGTGGCTCCTGAGACCGTGGCAGTCCCCCAGCGGAGCCGTACTCTCTGCCCTTATCATAGTGCCACCGGTGTGTGGCCTCTTGGTCGCATTCTATCTCAGACCTTGGAAAGAGGTGCTAATCTTCAACCGAGCCGTCGGGGACTTCACGAAAGAAGAGCAATACCTTATCCGTCGGAACAAGATCATCAATCTGCCCTTGAACACGATCGAGAGCGTGAGCGCCGTGCACCGGACCGTCCGCTTCGTCGACAAGAGGGGCGAGAGGGTGGAACATGCCTACTGGGCAGCTCTGCTGCGCAGCAGTGACGGGCAGGAGGTGGAACTCGACGGAGCCGACGCGCAAGACAGCATGCGCCACTTTGCAGCCGCCGTCAATAGGTTTCTTGCAGACTCGAACCCATCATCTCTCTGAGACAGGGTGCTTCTTGCCTCGGTAGACCTGCTGAGAGCTGTCAGCACCTGGGGGACATCGACTTGCCAGCACCCGGACACACATCATCATCCTCTCCGAGCCCTGTCGGAACAACCAAGGTGCAGCCGCGCATGTTGACCGGACCCAAACTCCTCTCCGAGCTGACTGCTCGAACTCAAAGGGCCTGCCCTCGCCGGAGGCCGGCCCATTGCCTGGGTGATGCGCGCGATGTATAATCCCTGGGAACCGTAGCGGATGCCAGACAGGTAGGGCAAGAAATGCGCGTCGCCGTCGCCTCAGACCACGGTGGGTTCCGATTGAAGAGCGACGTCGTCCGACTGTTGGGAGAACTGGGCCACGACTGCCGCGATTTCGGATCCCAGGAGCTTGACGAAGTGGACTATCCCGACTACGCCGAGATAGTGGCTAGAGCCGTCGCCAGCGGGGAGTACGACAGAGGAATACTCATCTGTGCCACTGGTCAAGGCATGTCCATCACCGCTAACAAGATCTCAGGTATCCGCGCAGCTAT
>JABAOH010017414.1_pt1 | contig 40233 bp, 36 predicted proteins | sample 7062181 | NCBI WGS metagenome assembly JABAOH01 (sample SAMN14538630, study PRJNA623070) | marine sediment metagenome | biome: marine biome [ENVO:00000428]; feature: marine pelagic biome [ENVO:01000023]; material: deep marine sediment [ENVO:00002113]; isolation source: pool of 5 deep marine... | reverse complement strand
TGGATCACGTGGTGGCGATGGGCGTACTCGAGTGCTGAAGCCACTTGCCGGGTGATGCGCAGTGCCTCCTCAATGGAAAGCTGAATCTCGTGTTTGATGCGCCGACGGAGGGATTCGCCCTCCACATAGGGCATGACATAGTAGAGGAAGCCGTCCGCCTCGCCGGAGTCGAGCAGTGGCAGGATGTGCGGGTGATTCAGTTGGGCGGCGATCTCGATCTCGCGCAGGAACCGCTCAGGGCCGAGGGCGGCAGCGAGCTCGGGCTTCAGGACTTTGATGGCAACGTGGCGGTGGTGTTTGAGGTCCTCAGCGAGATAGACCGTGGCCATCCCACCGCCACCCAACTCGCGCTCGATGGTGTAGCGGTCGGCCAGTGCAGACTTGAGGCGTCCAATGACGTCTTCCACCCCGCAGCACCCCACGCGTGTACAGCGCTACTTTACGGTTCCATGCGGTGTGCGGCTACCCCAAAAAGGGGAGGGGCCTACTCACTTTTCGGCGGTGGTCGCGAGTGGAGGACTCGACGAGGTTCCGGGTTCGGGGCCCCAGCAGTTCCCTCGCACCTCATACCCCGAACCGGGCACCTCACACGGAGGCCCATTCATCGCTGCCTGATCCAGTGCCACACCTCGGCGCCCGCGAACATGAGCACGATCCAGTTCAGGGGCACTCTGTACCGGGGCATGTAGGCGACGATGTAATAGATGAGCGGGTAGGTCGCCAGGGGAATCAGGAGTGCCGCCCGCTGTGGTATCGCCAGCACCGGCAGGAATCGGATCGCGCCCACCAGTGCAAGAACGGTGAGGAGGCTCACCGCCGAGGCCGGCAGCGGGTCGTACAGCGGTCCCACCCAGAAGTGGGCCACGCGTTGCGCCGTCAAGCTGAGAAACGCGGCTGGGTGTGTCTTGATCCATTCCAGCGCCTCGCGCCCCGCCCGCCGCATGTACGCCACCTCGCCCAGCTCCTGGACCGCGCGCGCCTCCGCTTCGTGCGTACGCGGATGGCGGTGCTCCTGCCGCACGTCCATCACTTCCATCGCAGCGGCTGCGCCCTCGTGGTTCCCCATACGCAGCTCCAGCCCGAGGTTGCTGCGGATGAAGAAGACCGCGTCGAAGGTCCGGTAGTTGCGCCAGCCCCAGGGGAGGCAGGCGAGCACCACGCCTAACGCCATCACCGCCGATCGGACCCACTTCCGCCGATGGCGGCTCCACCACAGCTCGAAGGCCATGCAGCCCAGCGCCAGCGGCAGCAGCGCCGGTTGCAGGTGGAAGGCCGCGCCGGCCGCGACGCCGAGCAGCAGCGAGCCGGAGAGGGTGCCGAGCCCCATCGTCCAACGTCGCAGGAACGCCACTAGGAGCAGGCCCATTGCAATGGCCGTGAGCGCCTCGCCGTGTCCGGGCCACTCCGCCCACAGGGCGCCGGCGAGACCGGCGAGTACCCCGGCTGGTTTTCCGAGCCCGAGCTTCCCGGCAAACCAGGGGAGCAGCCCATACATCGCCGCTTGGGTGGCGATCCTGAACAACCAGGCCGCATACCCCGCGGTGAGCCCCATCCCGAACAGCGTCCAGATCAGAGCAAGAACAGCCGGCATGATGGGTGGCAGATGCGCCGTCGCGCCGGTGGGCAGGAGGTACGGGTCCGCGAACTCACCGCGCTGGGCGAGCGAGAACGCCACTGCTTCCATCTCCCACCGGGTGTGCGGCAGTATGTACTGGTGCGGAACCTTGGTAAGGAAGTAACCGCGCACCGCTAGGGAGAGGAGGAAGATGAAGACGAAGGATCGGAGCGGTGAGCGCGTCATCCAGTCCATGGCAACCCGGACACCTTTCCGCGCGCTCAGCTCTGGGACGCCCATGAGGAAGGTCTTGGGTCCTCTGGATTAGGTCCTAGGGTGAACCGCCGTCCAAAGACTCGAGCAGCTCGGCCACCCTAGGACCCAATACCCAGGACCCATAACCTCATAATCAGGGGCCAGAAATCACACTCGCCAGCTCACCGCTTGGGTAGCAGCTTTCCAAGCGCCTCTCCGGCCCGCGCAAAGCTGGGATCGAGCCTCAAGGCAGCTTCGTACTCAGCCCTCGCCTCCTCGATCCTGCCCTGCAGCTCGTAGACCATTCCCAGTCGCCAGCGCGCAGCGGCATGGGACGGGATTTCCGGTTGCTGCTCGTGTTCCAGATATTGCTTGAACGAGCGGACCGCGAGATCGAGATCGGTGTTCGCCAGCAACGCCGTCCGACCCACCGCATATAGAGCGTATATGCTCTGCGGGTCGAGCTGTGTGATGCGCTTGAAGACGCCCAGCGCTCGGAGCAGTGTACCCTCCGTGCTGTCGATCGCGATGGCACGGTGGGCCAACGCACTCGCGAGACTGTAGCGGTCGGTGTGCGTCACCAGAGAGTCTGCACCGTTCAAGACGCCGGCAGCCACCTCCGCACGCCACGGATAGGGCTTCCCATCGGCGTCCAGCTTGGCATCCAACAGCAAGTCGATGAGCCGTTGCCGGGTTGCACCACTGGTGCTCCGCCGGTACACCGCGTTCGTCTTGTGGGCAATCACCAGGTCCAGCACCGGCATCACGATAATCCACTGACCCCACGCGCCACTCGCCTGATACGCTCCCTCGAACGGACCGACGGCGTTGGGACCGTCCCAGATCCACCACATGTAGCCGTAACCAAGAGAGCCGTCCCGTCGCCACACCGGGTTCATCCCGTCGAGCGGTGTGACGACGCTGGAGATGCGCCGCGCCCAGTCCCGAGAGATGACGTGCTCATCACCCCAGCGGCCTTCCCGGAGCATGAGGTACCCGATCCTGGCCATGTCGCGGGTGGAGAGCCACATGTGATACGCGGGGTTTCTCGAGATCTCCAGGTTGCCGCTCTTCCGCTGCGCGGAGCGGTCCCAGTCCTGGAACTGAAGTGGGATGGCCAACTGCTCCTCGAGCGCATCGTAGATGTTCACTCCGGTCTCCTGCTCGAAGACCGCTCCTGCCGCGTTGAAGTCCCAGTTGCTGTACAGCATGTATTCACCCGGCCGCTGGGATCCCCGCTCCGGGGCATCAGCCAGGTTGTCTCCGCTATTGGAGGCCGGGTGGTACACGCCGGAACGGGCGGTGATGAGGTGGTGAATCGTTGCCTGCTTCTCGATGTCCAACAGACCACCGACGTCGTCCATTCCCAACTGCGCCAGCGTCTTCTCCAGATCGATCGTCCCGTCCTCGACGTACCGCCCGTACAGCATGGCCAGGATGCTCTTTCGCACCGAGGCCACGTAGGACAGCCCCTCCACGTCGCCAAACTCGAGGATCACGCGGCCTCGGTCGATCACCATGAGGCCCGTGGTTTTGGAGCTGTCTCGGATGAACCGCCAGGCACGGCTGAGTTCCGGCCGCGACCAGCCGTATGCCTGCAGGGCCCGGGCGTCCCGCCACACGTACTCCCACTCTTCGCCCGGATAGACTGCCTCTTGGGCGACCGCCGGCACGGCGGCAAGGGCGGCGCTCAGGAGGATGACGACGGCCACCGATAGGTGGGCTAAGGGACGGCCGGCTTTGGGCATTGATATGCACCGCATGAGTAGGTCCTCCGTCAGACGAGCGTAAACTATATGCACGAGCGAGCTGAGGGGTGCTGGCGGGGTCTCGGGCGCTCCCTGTCGGCGAGGCCCGCCCTCAGGGTCCGGATCGCGCGGCCTCGGCGCGTTCAATCCGCAGATCCCTCAGGTAGTAGCCGAAAATGCCGGCCGCAATGGCGGCGGCCGTGAGCGACTTCAGGACGAATCGTATCGTGAGCTCACCACCCAGAAAGCTGTAAACCAGACCGGCAAGAATGCCAATCACCACAGAAGCGCACACAAAGAGAGTGAAGTAGGTCATCTGGCTGCGACTCTTCGAAGCACGCTTGCTCGGATCCAAACGGAGTTCCCGGTTGACCAATCGTGAGACATAGAAATAGACCGGCAGCGCGACGACGAGCACTGAGATCGGCCACCGCGTGGATTCCCGCAAACTGGCTTCGCTTTCCGTCAATGGAAACGCGTTCTCTATGAAACCGAATATCAACATCCCCAAGTGGTATGCACTCAGGGCAAGGGCAAGGAAGAGCAGACCGTACAGGAACGCCTCCCGCGCATCCGTGTAAGGCCGCGGTTTTGGGACAGGGATTGGGAACGTCACGTCCGCGAAGGAGGCGAGTGCGTCATTCACCTGTCTCTTGCTCCATCCAGATTGGAGTAGAATGCTCTCAATCTCCGTACGTGGCACACCTCGGGTCAGCGCATCCTTGACAAAGCTCGCAAGGTCCTCGCTCCGTGTCATTGGACACCTACCCTTCCTCAGGTTTCCATGACTTCTGCATCTGGCTAGCTGATAGTATGCTGCGAAGTAACCACATAACGCCATTTCCTGAGTGCAGACTGGGTGGCACTCCACGCAGCATGGTCTCGAGTCCTTGTCTTCGCGGCCTGTGACAGCGCTCAAGAAGTCGGAGGAGAGATTGGGGGAGTGGCGCTTTGAAAAGAGAAAGTGAGCCCTTGGACCAAACACCCTAGGACCCAGAACCGCCCGCTGAGGGTGCCCGGCCAGCGCTGGTGTTGCTGAAACGGTATCTTGCCGCCCTAGACGGCACGACGGTAAAAGGGGCCGCAATTCCTCGATGCGACCCCTTTCCATCGCCTGCAGTGCTACGCAGTGCGACTAGCCGATCTTGGAGACGTTCTCCGCGGCGGGACCCTTGTCACCCTGAACCACGTCGAACTCCACGGCGTCGCCTTCTCCGAGCGTCTTGAAGCCCGTCGCCTGGATCGCCGAATGGTGGACGAAGCAGTCCTTTTCGCCATTGTCGGGCGTGATGAAGCCAAAGCCCTTCTGATCGTTGAACCACTTCACCTTGCCAGTGATACGTGACATACCTGCTCCTCTGTGTTCGATGCACGTCGGAGTCCGGAGTGTCCGCACTGGCCGATCGTCCATCGTGTTGTCCGCGGATGTGTCCCCGCGGTGGAGTGCCGCATCGTGCGGCGTTCTACCAAGAGAAAGGGGAACCGCGTCAGTTGCCGGTTCCCCTGCAATTCCGTTGCGTTTGTCTGTGGCGCTTCGATGAACGCCTCTTGGCTTGCTCACAAGATAGTCGAGCCGGTGCGGAAAAGGAATGGGCCGCGCTTGGTGCGTCCCGCCATCGGTCAGCGCGTTTGACAGGGGGACTGCCACCGACTAAGCTTCATAGCCGGGTGACGTGGCGTGTCGCCCCATGGACACCGATCCTAAAGCGGGAATGCGCCGCAGGCGGCGATCCCGCTTCTTTCTTTTGCGAGGAGAAGCGCCCTGCCCCTGATGCTTTATGGTCGCACCTGCGGTGCCGAGACCGAAGCGGCCGCCGTTCCCAGGTTCGTCGGGCGGACGGCCGCGTGAGCGCCGCGCTGCCCGACGAGTATCAGGACGGCGCTTCAACAGGTTCGCTGGTCAAGGCCCGCCGCTACTGGCTCGATCTGTTGGCCGCCGACATACTGCGGCTGCCGCAGCAGTTCACGTTCGTCTTCCACTGCCCCACCCAGCGCATGGCCCTCGGCCTGATGGACTTCCTGCGCTACACACCTTTCGCGGGATTCGTGCGCACGACCGACCGCGTGGGGCATACACAAGGGGACCGTTGGCAGGTGGCGGGAACCACCCACGCCACGGTCTGGTCACTGCCGAGCCTGGAGCACCTGTTCATGCGGTTGCGGAGGGCGGGCTCGCGCTATGAGTGCGCGCTCGTGACCTTGGACCTCCTGCCGATGTCGCGATGCCTCCGGTGAACTCCCTCACCTATCGCGGATGGACTATCACCCCCCGCACGTTCCAGATCCGCGGCAGCCGGCAATGGACCCTGGATCTCGTGATCGCGTACCGCACGAAGCAGCGCGCGTTCAGCGGACCTAAGACGTTCCAGACCGAGCAGGCAGCCATTCGCGGGTGCCACGCGTTCGGACGTCGCATCATCGACGGCCGTGTACCGTACTGTTCGCTGGAGGACCTGCGATGAGCCGACCTGTTGTCGAGCAACGGCGGCTGCACTACCGCGGCCGTCAGTTTCATTTCGTGTCGTACGACGGCCTGCCGGCCAACCCGAAGCGGGCGCAACCCGCCACGGTGCCCGCGTGGTGGCTGATGGGCGCCGGCACGCGGTGGGAGGTCATGCCGTTCCACCCCGGTCAGGATGAGGCGGAGCTCCATCGGGCGTTCACGGCGTGGCTCGATGCGCACGCGTTCCCATCCGTCGACGAGAGCGGAGGCTGAGGATGGCGAGACGCGGCCCACTGACGGCAGCGAAGCGCAAACGGGAAGCCGACAAGCGAGCGAAACGTCAGCTCAAGCAGGAGCGGCGCGCCAAGCGAGCGGAGCAGCGGCGCGCCAAGCGAGCGGAGCAGCGGCGCGCCAGGCGCGCGGAGGAGCAGGCTCGGGCCCGCGAGGCGGCGAAATCCGAAAACAATGACCCCCGGGAGGACAATGAGCACCCGCATTGAGTACAACGGATACGTGATCGAGCCCACCACCAAGCTGCAAGACAACCCACACGGCTGGACGCTCGAAGTGCGCATCACCCCCGCGGGCCGTAGCACGGGGGTACGGCGATGCCGCGCGCCCAACACCTACCCCAACGAAGAGGTGGCCGTCGCGCGCTGTTTGGCGTTCGGCCGGCGGATCGTGGACGGGAAGGCACAGCGGAAGGTCGATCCCACGAAGTAGGCGGCTCGGCCGCGGGAGACGTTGCAGGTCAACCAATCCTGCTCCCAGGATAGGGGTGGCAGAGCCGACCCGTGTGCCCTCGAACGAGGAGAGGAATACCGCCTTTCGCCGGTAGCATGAGCGCACAAACACACCGCACAACTCACCCCGTCCTTCACGAAACCTAGGAACGCCGCCCCACGACTTCCATCACGGGCGAGGCAAAGAACACCGCATCGGGCTCCCGTGACCGTTCGTCCCAATCCGCGAAGAATGCGTCAAGCACTTCACGAGTGAGGTAGCCTTCGTCCACGAGCCCTGGCAGGTGCTCCCGGAACACGGCGTCCGGCCAGCGCCATTCTGGGGTTGTGGCCCGGACGGCCTTCGTAACCACACGGAGCTCGACGTGTAGGCCGGCGCGTTGGAGCAGCCCGGGGAGCACATTCCCTATCTCCGGGTTGCAGCCACGGTCGGCCGCGACCGCCCGCATGAGCGCCTGCGCGATCATAGGCAGATGCGCGCTCGGTGGATGGATGTGGATGTCGCGGTAGTTGCAGAACTCCGCCAGTGCACACACGCCGCCCGGTCTAAGCCACCTCGCTACGCGACCTGTCAGTGCTTCCGCAGCTCTCTCGGGTAGATACATCAACACCCACCGACCGTACACTCCGTCTACGCTGCCCTCCGGAAGATCAAAGACCTCCAGGTCGGCCTCCCGGGTCTCGACGTTCGAGAAGCCCGCGGCCTCCACTCGCTGCTTGAGCAGCGGGAGCGACCGTTCGCCATCCCGATCTACAGCGATGACCCGCCCTTGGGGCCCCACAGCCCGCGCCAGATCCAAGGTCGTGTATCCGGGACCACAGCCGAGATCCACCAGGGTTGCGCCCTCGCCGAAGCAGGCCCGAGCGAGGAAGCGCCGGTTGTCCTCGGCCCAGACGCGGTGTTGATTCTCCAGCCGCTCCATCTCGTCGCGGCTGTAACCGAAGCGATAGTGATTGGCGTGGTCGGTCGGCATCGGCTTATGTACTCCTCGCCTTCCGGCTCTCGATCCACTCGGCCAGCGTTGTTGAGGGCGCTCCGAGGAGGGCGTCTGGCTAATTGCCGGTATGCTGCGAAGTGACCACATAACGCCATCACCTGAGCGCAGACTAGGTGTCACTCCACGCAGCATGGTCCCGAGGCCTTGTGTTCGCGCCAGAGACAGTGCTGAGAGGCTGAAAGAGAGATTGGGGGGAGCGGCCCTGTGAAACAAGAAAGCGAGCCAACCTGCCGGCTGACCCGCCTTTCGTTGCCCCACCAGGGCTTCAGTCGCCATTCAAGCACCTCGTCATGATGGTGTACGGAGCGGCCTTGAAACCGCAGCGACGATATGCCTCTAATGCGCGGCGGTTCGAAGTATGTGCGTAAAGCCTAAGATCCAGAGCGCCAGCTTTTCTCGCTGCCTTCACCAGGTGTTCCAGCAGGAGTTCAACAAGCCCGCAGCCACGATGCTCGGGAACGATGAACAGGCTTTGGATCCACCAATAGTGCCCGCCACGGAAGTTGCTCCATTCGGTCACCACTGAAGTGCCCGCTATGACTCGGCCGTCCGCAGACTCAGCCACCCAATAGGTGGCTCGGGACGGATCCTCTAGCCCAGCCTGGACACCGCGCCTCACAGCGTCGATGCTCTTTTCAGCACCCTCAGCTTCCCGCGCCTCCTGCAGTGTGAAGGCTACAAGAGTATCGAGGTCAGCGCGGTTGGCCTCTCGTATTCTGTAACCAGGATCCATCTCGGCAGTCCCTTTGCCCGGTCGCCTCAGCAGTGGTTTCTTAGAGACAGCAGACGAAATGACAATCTTATACCTTGCTGCCACGATGCGAGAAACGGCAATCTACCCGGCGCGCGGCATTCCCGGCACAGGTGGAGAGATCAGGCTATGACGGAGTCAACGTGCAAGTGGCTCGCGATCGTCACCGCAATGGCCGTATCTCTTGGGATCCCCGCGTGCTCCGATGAACCCCGTGCAAGTGCCGCGGGCGCGGGTGAGTCAGGCGCGGTGCGCGAGGCAGCCGGTGAGCGCGCCCAGTCCGATGGAGCCGGCGAGCACGCGAGGTCCGAGGGCGGTGGCGAGCATGGTGAAGGCGGGGAGGGTGGTGAGCACGGATCGGGAGCAGAAGAAGAATCGGGCCAGCAGATCGGACCGGGGGACACCTGGGACGCGACGCGGAACGGAGCGAGGCTCGTGTTGTCGTTCGATCCCGCGTCCAACGCCTTCGTGGGGACGGTCGAGAACACAACCCGACAGACGCTTTGTGCCGTTCGGGTCGAGGTCCACCTGTCTACGGGTACCGAGCTGGGCCCTACGCAGCGGACTGATCTCCGGCCCGGAGAAAAGACCGTCGTGGAGTTGCCCACAGCGGGAGAGGCTTTCGGCACTTGGACAGCGCATCCGGAGGTCTCGCCCTGTACCGGCACGTAAGGCCGATCAGGTTGGCTGGCCTAACATCCCCTGGGGACAACCCCGTGCGGGTTCGAATCCCGCGCCGGGCATGTTAGTGTTGAACGACCTACGGAAGTGGGGGATCTTAGGGTAGGCAGACTCTTGCCTCGTTTGCCTGCCCAATCACCTCCGAGAGTGTGAGGAGGAGATATCGTGCCGGGCGACGTTCTGATGGTCAGCATCGTTATGGGCGCCCTTGCGTTCACCGGGACCGTGGCTTCGACCGTGTGGGCCGTGGTCCATTTCAAGCTCAAGAAGAAAGAGCTGGAGGTGCGAGGCAGCGACCCGGAGTTGGGACCGGTCGTCGATGCGCTGCGTGACGATCTCGACGACACACGAGCACAGTTGGCCGAGATGCAGGAACGCCTCGACTTTGCAGAACGCCTGCTCACCGCCGGACGTGCATCGCAGGACGAATAGAGCAAGTGACCACATGACTCGTTGAGGTAGGACATTCGACCCTTTTCAAATGCACATGTTGGGTCCACTGGATCATCGAACTTCTTTCGAAACCAGCAGTCTAGGGGGCAAGTGATGCAAACCAGGAGTGAGCCAGCGCGAAGGGCGTCCGTATTCGGTCTGGTCCTCGCTGTCCTGCTCGCGGCGCCCGGGGCGAGCCTCGGACAAGCCGCGGGTGAGCGCGTCCCCGGCGATCACTGGATGCGTTACGCGGATGTCGAGCAGGCCGGTTTTGACGTCGCGAAACTCGCGGCGGCACGGGAAACGTGGGACGGACTTCCGTCCTCCGCTTTCATGGTGATCGCCGACGGTGCGGTCGTCGCCGCGTGGGGCGAAGTCGAACGCCGCTTCATGTGTCATTCGGTGCGCAAGAGCTTCCTGACCGCGCTGTATGGGATCTACTGGGACCGGGGAGAGATCGAGCTCAACAAGACGCTGGCCGACCTCGGCATCGACGATGAGCCGGACCCGCTGCTGGAAACCGAGAAACGGGCGCGGATCCTCGATCTCCTCAAGGCGCGCTCCGGGGTGTTCCATCCCGCGGCCTATGCAGGTCGTACCGACACACGGCCGCGCGGCAGCGAAGGTCCAGGTCGCTACTTCGCATACAACAACTGGGACTTCAACACCGCGGCCACGATTCTGATGCAGGCGACGGGAGCCGACGTGTTCGAGGCCTTCGATGAGTACTTCGGCCAGCCGCTGCAAATGGAGGACTGGCGCGTATCGGACGGCTACTATCACTACGAACGCGACAAGTCAAAGTACCCGGCCTACCCCTTCCGCGTGTCGGCGCGTGACGCGGCTCGCTTCGGGTTGCTCTACGCCCGCGACGGAATGTGGCACGACCAGCGGATACTCTCCGAACACTGGGTCCGCCGCAGCTCGGCGCTCTACTCGATCGACAGCGAGATCATGGGTTACGGCTTCATGTGGTGGGTGATGCGCGAGCCCCGCTTCACCCGTCACGGTATGTTCGCGGCGCTCGGTGTGGGCAACCAGATGATCGCCGTGCTACCCAAGACTGATATGGTGATCGTGAATCGCGCCAACACCTATCAGGGCGAGGGGACACCGATGCCGGCGCTGCTCGACCTCATCGAGCAGGTCCTCGAGGCGCGGACGGGCGCGCCGGTCGCGGACCCACGGCTCGTCCCCCTCGAGGTCGGCTCCGACCCGAAGATCACCCAGGTGTCGAATGACCGCCTCGAGGAGTTCCTCGGCGAGTGGGACTTTCCTCCGTCACCCCTGGGCTTGCCGCCGCGCATGAAGATCCGCATCACCGCCGGTGAAGGCCACCTGGTGGCGTTCGCCCCGCTCGCGGGCACCTTCAAGCTCTATCTCCAAGAGGACGGCTCGCTGCACATGGAAGACAGCCGCGAGCGCTACGTGCCGGTCCGCGACGGTGCCGGTTCCTTCGTCGGGATCGCGGATGCGAGCTCGATCGTGAGGGCCGCCCTCACCGCCGCAGCCGATGGTTCGAGCGAGCGGGCCGAACGCCTCCTGGCCATGGTCGAGGGCGATGAGAGTATGGAGGTCGGAGTGGGGAGAGCGCTTGTCGATCTGCTGGACGGCAACCCACGGGCCGCGGAACGCGGAGTTCGGCAACTCGCAGAGCGCAGTGACCCGGCCCGGATCGAACGGGAGGTCAACGCCGTGGGATATGCGCTGCTCAGGACCGAGAAAGCGGAACAGGCTCTGGCAGTGTTCGAGCTAAATACGCGGGTCTTCCCCGAAGCGTTCAACACCTGGGACAGCCTCGCCGAGGCGCACATGGTGCTCGGCCACGACGAGGAGGCGATCCGCTTCTACGAGCGGTCTTTGGAACTCAACCCAAACAACGAGAATGCGAAGACGATGATGGCCCGGATTCGTGCAAGGCAACGGAATTAGGCTGACGAGAAGGCGGTGAGGAGTGAGGAGTAAGGAGTGAGGAGTGAGGGGTACTCCTTACCCCTCACTCCTTACCGCCGCCAAGTTGCCCCGCCAGGGCTCGTCCCGAAGCAGAGCGACTTTCGAGCATCGGCTGCCCAGTCAAGGGGCTACTTGAGCCCGCATTTGCCCGGAGAAACCCTCACACCTGCCGCGCCCGGCCCCGGCCGGGCGCCGTCCTTTCTGGCCCGCTGCCGCCCGGGCCGCCGAATCCCGAGTGGAATTACCCTTTTTCCCGATTAGGAAGGGGAATACATTGGTTTTAAATTCGTGGAACCGCCGGACCACCGACGGTCAACACGCGACAAGGGTAACCGGCTCCAACTGATGGTGGCTGGGTTCGTCCCTGCTGGCGAAGGCCGCAGCTCAAGCGAAGCAGAACGACAGTCTCGCAGCTCCGCCATCAACCAGTTCCGACGGACCGTGCTGTAGGTAGTTCGCTCGACGAGCGGCAAATGCGCTCGGGCGCAATCTCACGAATGGAGGTCGCCGTGGAAAGCTACACAGCCGACTTCGCGCTGGACGTGCAGGGCGTGAAAGGGTTCTGCCCGGCTGGCGAGGCGTATGCGAAGCAGCAAATCGAGGCCAACAGCATCCCTGTGCTTTCGTGCGAGGGGCCCTGCATCCGGGGGGAAATCGCGAGGCTGGCAGCCAACCTGGTAGCGCAGGACGTGCCGTCTCTCGCGCGCGCCTGTCATGCGGAAGCGTTCTTCGTGCCTCATTCGTCGATGGCACAGTGGGTCAAGGATGCGGACAAGGCCGTCATGGTCGATGGCTGCTTCCTCAAGTGCCACGGGCGCGTTCTGAAGAAGCTGATCGAGGAAGAGAAAGTCGTTCACATTGATGCGCTGCCATTGCACAAGCGGTACACCGACATCTTCTCGATGGACGATGTACCGGAAGAGGAACGGAAGGCGGTGGCGCGAGGGGTGGCCGACAAGATCATCGCGAAGTTGAAGCAAGAAGCCTGGGGAGCGACTACTGCTGCGTAGCCCCGGGGAGCCGATTCGCGCTCATCCGAGTTGCGGCCGGTAGTTGCGCTGCTAGCGACTGCACACAGATCAGCCGACGCACACCGCTCGGCTGACCTTCGCGACCACTGATCACAACACGGTCAACGCAGCTTCCTATCGGTTCGCCGTAGCGCCTTCCCTGCGAGCTCGGATCTGGTCTCCAGTGTGGAGCGTGAGCACGAGGCCGGTCACCGCTCCCTCTTCGTCAAGATCGAAGGTCACGGTGTTGAATCGGTTCGACCGATCGAGAAAGAAGAAGCTCGTGTCCGTCTCCGGCTCAATCTCCAGCCTGGTCGTTTCGTTGGGGGCGATGAACAACCGCCCGTCCTCCGCAATGACGCTCCAGACCCTGTTGTTGCGCCGAACGTAGGTCCCCGCGTACCGGTCCAGCTCCGCCTGGCTCATCGCGATCGCCTGCTTCTCGGGGATCCCGAGCAGCACCGCCAGGATCTCTCGTGCGACCGCGTTCGGCCCCGTCTGCGGAGAATCGGAGTTGGTCAGCACGGCCACAAAGATGTGGTCGTCCGGAAGCCGCATGGCCGCGCTCAGGAACCCGTCGAGACTCCCGTCGTGCATGAGGACCCTGTGCCCGAGGAAGCTGGTGACCATCCACCCCAGCCCGTACTCCGTGGTCTGTCCGCTGTTCAGCACGTGGGGCGACCACATTTCTTCCTTGCTTGGCTCCCCGAGCAATTGGGTCCCGTACAGGGCCTCATCCCAGTTTGCCAGGTCGTCCACCGACATCATCAGGCCGCCCGACGAGAAGGCGATCGTCATGCTGACAATGGGGGAGTTATAGACGATGCCCTCCCGGGCGGTGTACCCACTCACCCTTCCCGGGATGATACGGTCGTGACTGCTGAGGTAGGCGCTCGCCAGGCCGACGACATCGAAGATCCGCTCACGCAGCAACTGCTCGTACGTCGTTCCCGTCGCCTGCTCCAGGATTGCGCCCAGGAGGATGTATCCGGAGCTGCTGTACGAGTACCTCTCGCCCGGAGGGAACTCGAACGGCTCATTCGCGAAGATCGCGATGGTCTCCTCCAGGGTATGGTCCTCCCGGACATGGTCCTGGAAACCAGGGATCCTCTGGAACGTCTTGATCCCGGAGGTATGGGAGAGGAGGTGTCTGACGGTGACCCGGTGGCCCAGCACGGGATAGTCCGGAAGGAAATTGGTGAGCTCGTCGTCCAGCGAGAGGACTCCCTCCTCCACGAGCTGCATGACCAGAACGGCCGTGAACTCCTTCGTGATGGAGGCGACTCGGAAGATCATCCCCGGCTCGATGGGGACTCCCAGCTCCAGGTCCGCCAGCCCGTAGCCCCCTCGGAAGACGACTTCGCCGTCCCTGGCCACAATCGCCGCCGCTCCAGGCCCATTCTGCGGGAAGGCCGAAGACAGGATGTGATCGATGCGTTGCGGCAGCGACTCCGCGTCCCGTGTCTCAGCCTGTTCGGGACCCTGCGGTGAGCAGCCCGCGGAAACGAAGAGCGCCAGGAGAACTCTGCACGTGCAGGGGATCAATCTCATGGTTCCGTCCAGTCACCCGATGACGGCCGGGCCGAGGGGATCGCGCGAGGCACCCCGTCACCGGCCCTGGTCTAGGCCTCCTCTAACCAGGGGATCAGCAGCTCCGGGCCAGCGCGCCAGTTCTCTTCCAGGGCCGCCGCCGCCGCCGCCCGGTCCCCCTCCCGGAGGGCCTCCACGACCACCCCGTGTTGAGCGGTGCTGGGACGGGCGCCGGTCGAGGCCATGTACTTGAACTCGTATCGGAACACGCGCCGCTTGAGCATTCCCAGGATCTCCCGGGTGATCTCCGCGGGGGCATCCTGGAGAAGCAGCCCGTGCCAGCGATTGTCCAGGATCACGGCCTGCAGCGGATCGTGTCCCTCCCGCACCAACTCGGCGTTCAGGCTGTCGAGCTGATCGAGCCGCGCCTCGGACGGCTGGGGCATGGATCGGAGGGCACGGATCTCGAGCATGATGATCAGGGGATACAACTCCTGGACCTCCTCCACCCGCAGGGGTCGAACCACGAATCCGCGGCCCATCTCCGTCTGGACCAACCCCTCCGCCTCCAACTCGATGAGGGCTTCCCGGATGGGCGTGACGCTCACCCCGAGGCGCGCGGCGGCATCGGACAGCCTTAGAGGACGGCCCGGAGTCGCATCGCCCTGGAGGATCCAGCCGTATACCTGGCTCTTCACGGTAGCTCGTACCGGTTCCCGGATGATCATCCGTGCCTCTGCAGGATCCTGCGTCGATAGGAACGGCAAATCATATATCGTATAGGATATATGATCAGTGGCGACAGCGCAAGGGCCCTTGCGTAACACAGGATCGGTGTGATATTCTCTATTCGCGAATGGAGAATGGAGGCTGAGGAGCCTGCTATGCGCACACCCCAGGCGCTCCACTCAGTTGACCTTCCGGTGGTTCTACGACTGGCGGAGAGCCCCGAAGCCAAGTATGGGAGCCTCGGCGAGGACCTGGGTATCAGCGGCAGCACTGCACACCAGGCCGTCCGGCGGCTGGGGGTCTCAGGGCTGCTCCGTCCGGGGAGCCGCACGGTCAACTGGCTCGCCTTGCGGCAGTTCCTGGCGCACGGGCTGCGCTACGCCTTCGCCGCTCGGCCGGGAGCGCAGGTCCGTGGGGTTCCCACGGCGCACGCGGCTCCGCCGCTGGCCCATCACATCGTGTCGGACGACGCGCTGGTCTGGCCGGATGCGAACGGCCCTGCGAACGGTCGAGCCGTGGTGCCGCTCTATCCCCAGGCCACCCAGTTGCCCGAGCGCTGCCCGAGCGCGTACGAGCTTCTGGCCCTGGCTGACGCATTGCGCGTGGGCCGGGCGCGCGAGCGGAGCTATGCTCTGGAACTGCTCGATGCGCGGCTGGGGCATATGTGACGGCTGCGACGAGATATCCCGCACTCCACCGGCTGCTTACAGTCGCCAGGCAGCTCGGCGCACTTCGAGAGCGCATCGTCTTCATCGGGGGTGCCATCGCGCCGTTGCTACAGGAGGAAGCGCCGTTTCCGGCGCCTCGACCGACGTCCGATGTGGACGGAGTGGTCGCCACCGCGTCCTACACGGAGGCGCAGCTGGTCCAGGACGAGCTCGTGGCGCTCGGTTTTCGCCAGGCGCCGGCGACCGCTCGTCACGCTCATCGGTGGATGGGGCCGACCGGCATCCCGTTCGATCTCGCCCCCGCCGGGCAGCACGCAGGGGCGAGTGGCAATCCGTGGGACGAGATCGCCGTCGCGACCGCGGTCGAGGCGATGCTCGAGCCGGGGTTTGCCATTCGACATGCCAGCGCAGCGGCTTTCCTGGCACTAAAGTGGTCGGCATATCACGATCGTGGCCGAGACGATCCACTGAACAGTCACGACCTGGAGGACGTCCTGGCTCTGATCGCGTCGCGACCGTCTATAGCGCGGGAGGCGGTGGAAGCACCGACGCAGCTTCGGGCGTATCTCGCACAGCAGGCCGAGGCGTTCCTGGCGAACCGGTACGCGGAGGACCTGCTCGCAGGCCATCTCAACTACGCACAGGACGCGCGGGCTACGATGGAACTGGTTCGGGAGCGGCTGCTCGGCATCGCCGAGGGGGGAGCGACTCGGGGCTGAAGTCGCGGCTCGGCGGTGCGCCAGTGAGCTGACGGGGGGAGGCGGGTCGCTTCAGTAACGGACCAGCGAGAGCCTCACCTCGATCTGGTAGAGCACGCTGTCTGTGGTACCAGGTGACCACAGGCCGTGCTGTCGGCGCCGCAGTCTCCGGCCTAAGTCCCTGATGGTCCGTTCGAGCCGGTCGAGCGACTGCTGGAGCCGACGGCCGTCATCGCCGGTGAATGAGAGTTCGCGGAAAAGTTCGGGGAGGGACCCTCAGAAACACCAAAGCGAGCCAACCTAACTGGTTGACTCGCTTATAGTTGCCCCGCCAGGGATCAGCAACGGTTCGGACTTTCAGTCGTCTTGTTCCAAGGCCTCGGCGAACACCTCCAGCAGCCGGGGATAGAAATCGGCCAGGGTTCGGTACCGCTCTCGATCCTGCTCATACTCTCGTAGCCGCTCTACCAGCGCAGGCACATGGACGAAGCCCCGCTGAAGATCCCGCTCCACCTGTTGCTCGGCCGCTTCCTCTCCATGCCTGCGGTCGGTCAACCGCACATTGATCGCATGGATGATGTGCTCGTTGACCGCGGTTTCCCAGCTCCCGTACGCCTGCCGTCGCATCACCTCCTCTATGGGCAGGTAGAGGGCTCTGTAGCGTTGGACCTCCTGCCGGTGCTCTGCAGTCAACGGATTGATGACAAGGTGCGCGACCTCATGCGCTACCAGACCCTCTAGGCGATCGGCACCCCCGAAGTCAGGCAGTCCCTCAGCAGTTCCGCTGGGCCCGACAAAGGCGTAGGCTTCCGCACCGCCGGGCGCGCTGTCGTAGGAGGCCGCGAAGCCACCGTCGTGCAACAACGGACCGAGGACCACGGTCGCTCCGGCCATCGGCAAGCCAACGTACGCTTCCAACGCAGCAAGTGCGGGCGCTATGGCGTCCTTTGTCCCCTCGATTATGAGATCGTAGGTGCCGCGGTGAGCCTCGAAGAATCGCATGAACTCCGTTTCGACGGCGAATTCGCGAAGCGCTGCGACCAACCGCTCGAACTGGTCGCGGCCGCCAGCCGCCAGCAAGATCATCGACGACACTTTCATGCGCGGGGTTAGCGCCGGCGGCTCCGAAAGTGACAGCATCGCCTTGGGAACGCGATCGAAACTGAAGAACCGCTCGCTCATCTCGCCGAAAAGCTTCACGGCCGGATGTTCCGCATACGGGCTGAAGTAGACCCGCACGTCCCGTTTGTAAGGGAAGTCGTGATCCGTCACGAGGGAGTACCCGCTCAGCAGCTGGATCGCGCTCATGAGCTCAATCCGCGGGTCAACTAAGATGCGCACCGACACGCTGTCGTGACTGGTTTGCGCGGTCACCGGACTGGTGACCGCAAGAAGCGCGACGGCGTAATGCAGATGCTTCATCGTCGAGATTCGGGTTTGAGTGCGCCTACCTGATGTTACACTGCTACCCGATTGACCTGCCGGCAAGTCAGCCGATCCCAAGACCTGAAAGAGATCGGTCAGAAGTTGGGGCAGCGAGTAGAGCAGTGTTCGAGTACAGACTACTGGGGAACGCCTATTCTCCTGACGAGGTCCGTGAAGCCGGGGTGCGACCGGAGGCCATCGAAGACGGGATCCGCGGTAGCGAACGCCAGCAGGGTGCTGCGCTCCTCATAGCCCCGTTCCAGCCACTCCAGTGAGCGTTCGCTCGCGCCGAACACCGCGAAGAGCGTAGCCGGAATGAACCAGTGCATCGACTCGGGCCCGGCGGCCTCGATCCATCCACTCAGCGCTGCGATGGTCTCGTCCGGGTCCCCAAGGTGCGCGAGGACGGGCGCCCAAGCGGGACCGAAACCGAAGTACGGTGTCTCCGTGAGCACTTGCCACGCGTCGCGGGCTTCGTCTTCCCGGGACAAGTCGTGATAGTACGTGACCCCCAGCTGGAATGATGTTACCGGTGACCCGGGATCCAGCTCGAGGCTCTGCTTGAGCTTCGCAATCGCTCGCTCCGGCTCCCGTAGCAGCCGATACGCGAACCCGACGCCAAACGGGTCGGAAAGCGGAGCGAAATCCTGCGCTCGCTCGAGTTCGGCCCGTGCCTCCGCCATGCGACCCAACGTGATCAGCCAATAGGTGTAATACAGCCGAGCCGGTGCGTAGCTGGGATTCAGCCTGATTGCCTCTCGCAACCGAATCTCGGCAGCAGCCCAGTTCCACTCGAACACGTACGCGACGAACCCTGAGGCGGCGTGGGCCTCGGCGAGCGTGCTGTCCAAGGCCAGCGCTTCGAGCGCGGCCGCCTGCGCCAGCGGAAGAACCTCCGACGCCCGGGCCTGAGTGAAGCTCGGAAGTGAGGCGTAGACCTCTGCCAGGCCCGCATATGCCTCCGCGAATCCTGAATCGCGTGCGATCGCCTGACGGAAGCAAGCGATGGCTCGCTCAAGTCCCTCTGGGGTTCGCGTCCTCAAGTGATGGCGGCCGAGCAAGTAGAGGTCGTAGGCCTCGAGATCCTCGGTCGGCTTGGCAGCCAACGACTGCCGCTCCGGGTCCAGCAAGACAACGTCCAGTGCCTGCGCCACCCGCTCGGCGACCGCGCTCTGGATCTCGAAGATCCCGGCCAGCACGCCCTCGTAGGGCTCCGTCCAGACATGCGTGCCGTCGGAGACTCGGATGAGTTGCGGACTCACGCGCACTCGGCTTGGACCAGGCCTCGACTTGTCCCACCGCACGGTGCCCTCGAGGACGTACTCGACGTCGAGCTCTTCGCCGATCTGGGGGATGGTCTTGTCCGTGTCCTTGTACCGTGCCGCACTCGTGCGGGCAATGACGCCTAGCCCGGAAAGGCGAGCCAGCCGGCTAGTGATCTCTTCCGTGATTCCATCCGCGAAGTACTCGTCCTGCGCCGCGCCGAGGTTCTCGAACGGCAATACGGCAAGCCTGGGTTGCTGGGACGCCACAGTTGACCCGGGCGGACGGAGAGTGCGGGAAATTGCCGTGTAGGCACCGACCATCACCAGAATGAGGATTGCAGCATACGCAATCACCCTGCGCCGCGCTTTCTCTCTTACGGCGAGAGGTACTGGGCCAGCAGCCACCGCCGGTGCAGGGCCGGTGAGCGCTTGAGAGAACTGGCCCGCCGTCGGAAACCGATCCGCCGGCGACTTGGCCAGCGCCTTCATGAGAGTCTGGGAGACCGGCTCGGGCACGCTCCTACGCATCGTGGTCAACGGTCGGGGCTCAGCCGTGAGATGCTGGCGGACGACGCTCTCCGTCGTGGGTCCCGTAAAGGGCGGCTCCCCTGCAAGCATCTCGTAGACCACACAAGCCAGACTGTAGAGGTCAGTACGAGCATCGAGCTCCGGCTCCGCGCCTGCCTGCTCGGGGCTCATGTACTCCGGCGTACCCACGGCGATCCCGGTTTCCGTGAGCCGGGTACCTCCGGCCGCGGTGATGGCCCGGGCCAGACCGAAGTCGGCGACCACCGCATGGCCGCCCTCGAACAGGATGTTCTCCGGTTTGATGTCGCGGTGCAGCACGTTCCGGCTGTGGGCAAAACCCAGCGCGTCGGCCACCTCGGCCGCGATGCGCAGGGCGTCCTCGAGCGGGAGCTGTTTCTCGCGGTCCAAGCGACTGGCTAAGGACTCGCCCTCCACGTAGGGCATGACGTAGAACAGGAGCCCTTCAGCCTCGCCGGAGTCCAACAGCGGCAAGATGTGAGGGTGATTGAGTTGGCTAGTAATCTCGATCTCGCGCAGGAAGCGCTCGGGGCCGAGGGCGGCGGCGAGCTCGGGCTTCAGGACCTTGATGGCGACATGGCGGCGGTGCTTGCGGTCCTCCGCGAGATACACCGTCGCCATCCCACCGCGGCCCAATTCTCGCTCGATGGTGTAACGATCGCCGACTGCAGACTTGAGGCGTCCAATGAGGTCTTCCACCCTGCGCGACCTCACGTGCGTACCCGGCTACAGTACGGCCCGCGGCGGGACGTGGCCAGAGCCGAAAGGGGAGAAAGGTAATCCTGATCCGACGCCGGGTAGGGATCTCCTACTCCAGAGGCGCACCACTGGGGGCCTCAACCCGGCAATACGTCACCCTAAACGCGCGTTCGTGTCGTCCTTTGCCGGGTCGGGGGGCCGAAATGTCGGTGGGGCATCACTCTGGCAGCGGGCCGTCGAGGGAGCGAGTAGAGCGGTGTTCGAGTGAGGAGTAAGGAGTGAGGAGTGAGGAGTGAGGGGTACTCCTCACTCCTCACTCCTCACCGTCGCCAAGTTGCCCCGCCAGGGCTCGTTGCGAAGCGTCAGCGAGCACGAGACCGCGGGGCAAGCGAAGTCACCAGACCCAATGGGCCAACCAGGGAGAAGAAGATGGCTAGCCAGAGGAGAAATGGCTGGCCTCTTCTCGTTTTAGGGAGGGAGAAAGCTGAGTACCCCTCACGTCGTCCCTCCTCGCAGCCCCGGTACCGCTCGCGGGCCACGTCGAGGGGGCTCTCTCCGAAACTGACCGCGACTCAGAGTCCAGAGCTACTCTCTGGCTCTTCGTATCCGATACCGCTCCAACCAGATCAACCCCACATCGTCGGTCCGGGCCAGGTAGGCGATGGAACCCGCCTCGGCCCCTTCACCGAAGGCGATGACCTTCGATCGGGCAGGCAGTTCGATGAATCCCAGGCGGATTCCCCGCTCGTCGAAGATCTCCACACGGGCTGGCCCACCCGCCGGCATCAACCTCTCCACCCATACCTCCCCCCGGGGGGAGATGAGAGTTCCCCCCACTCGGAAGATGGGCAGGGTCTCCGGAAAGGCGAGGTCGTCGATACCTGGCGCGGTGCCCGGTTGCAAACCCCTGCTCATCTGAAGGCTCTCCGTCCCGCCCTCACCGACGACCGTCATGACGGTGACTGCGTTGGCGGACATGGCCTCCACCTCGGCTTCCATCTCGGGCTGGCCCAGGGGGAATGTCTCCAGCTCATTCGGCGGGCCCTGGACGACTCTGCCGTCGGGGAAGTACCAGTCCACCGAGAACCCGTTGGCCCGGACCACAGCCACACGGCCGTCGGTGCCCACCGCCCAATCGTCGTAAGGCACGAACATGGGGCGCTTCGCGCCTGGTGGGCGCCTGACGTATTCGGTGCGCCAGCTCCACGCGACGGGCGTCTCTTCCCCGCTCGCCCTATCGATCCTATGTACAGCCGTCGTGTCCGGGGGACCTTGCGGGGAATAGGGGGCTGTGGCATAGAGGTTCCCGGCAGCGTCCACGAAGCGAGGATGGACGGTTCGTGCCCGCCCGTCATTCGTTGGACGGGACATCGGACTCCAGTCCACGAAGGTGCCCTCTGGGTCGATCACGGTGAGGCGGCCATTCCCGAGATCGACCAGGAGTGTCGAGTCGCCCGGCAGCGGGAAGACCTGGTCCGGCCCTTGGTACTCCTGCGGTCCCTCTCCATGACGGCCGAGGGTGTCGGCAGTACCGGCATCCAGATCGAGACGCAGTAGGACCTGGCTCATCGGGTCCGCTGCGAGAATCTTCCCGTCAGGAAGCTCTCTGACTCCGCTCAGGTAGCTGAACGGTTGCGGGCAGGTGGCGTCCAACTCCAAGGTGGCTACACGCCCAACCTGCACGTCCTCCATCTCATTCTCGCATCCACCTAATACCATCGTCAGGAGACAAGGGACTGTAAGGAGAAGCTTGACGTCGCCCGACATGATACCTGAACGGCAAGGAACGCCCCAGGAGTCGAGGAGCCTTGTCATTAGAGACCTCCATTGTGCACGAGCCGGAAGGGCACGCCCTGTGAAAGCGCGGTACCTGGAGGAATACTCGTCAATCTACACAAGACAGTATGTCAGGACACTGCGGATGTCCGGGGCGAGCGCTGGTCGGAGATTCGGTCTCGCTGGCCCATAAGGTGCGGGCGCACAACGGCCTCGATCACGAGCTCAACTGCAAGCACGGGATCTTCTCCACGTGCGACATCACGAGGCTCCCGCCGACGGACTGTGTCGACGCCCGCTGCGTTGCGGTTCGCGGTACGACTTCTTCGAGGAGTCGAAAGCGAACGTTGGGAAGGAGTAGGGGAACCGGCGGCCCCCCGCGCCCCCCACAGGGCTAGGCGCTGCATACCGAGGCGCCAAGGCCAAAGTCGTGGCTCCGGCAACGCCCGGTGCGACCGGACCCGGCCCCGGGGGGTAGACATGTCAGAGAATCCCCCGCCCAGTCGTTGGATGGGAGAGAAGGGGCGACCCCATGGGGACAGCGAAACCGCCCGCCGGGCGCACCGGCTGGGTCCTGGTACTCGGGGCGGCACTCACACTGGTCGCGGCACCGGCCGCCCGGGGCCAACAGGCAGAGCCCGCCGCCGGCACCGTCGGCGGAACGATTCTGGACGCCGCCACCGGCGAGCCTCTGGAGCACGCCCTCGTCGTGCTCCAGCCGGCGCCCGGCGGACTCGTACCCACCGGTGACCGCCGCTGGGCGACGCACCTGAGCATACGGACCAACGACCGGGGCGCCTACGGATTCGGCGGGCTGGGCCCGGGGCAGTACCGGCTCACGGTGAGGCTCCTCGGATTCCGCCCCGCCTCCATCGACGTGGATCTCCGGCGTGCCCCCTCCCTCCGGCTGTCCGTTGGGCTCGCACTGGAGCCGATTCGGTTGGAGCGGGCGATCGTGAGCGCTCCCCGCATACCGGCGTTCGCTGCAGCCCGCCGGGCGGGCGATGCGCGGCTCGACGCCGTGGCCTTCCGCCGGGAACGGTTCCTGGAGAGCGATGCGCGGGTGGTGACCGAGGACGACGTGGTGGAGGCGGTTACCATCGGCGAGGCCGATCTCTTCCGGGCGCTGCACCGGCTTCCCGGCGTGACCACCCGCGACGACTTCACATCGGCCCTGTGGACCCGTGGCGCCCCGTGGAGCCACACGCGGGTGTACTACGACGGACTCCCGCTGTTCAACCCGGTGCACGCCGCCGGTTTGCTCTCGGGTGTGAACCTCCACGCCTTGGGGGGAGCGTTCTTTCATCCAGGCGTCCGGTCGGCCGCCATCGGCGAGGGCGCCGCCGCGGTGCTGGACCTCACGTCCCGGCGGTGGACCGAGCCCCGACTCGGCGGTGCGGCGGGCCTCTCCGTGGCCGGAGCGCGGCTGGCGCTCGGCGGTCCCCTGGCCGGAGGCGCCGGCGGCTGGAGCGTGGCCGCCCGGCGGTCCCACATCGACCTCGTGAGCCAGATCGTGGCGGACTCGGCGGGCCGCATCCCCTACGCCTTCCTCGACCTGGCAGGGCGGGTGGACGCGCCGCTGCCGGGGGGCGCGCGTCTCGAGGCCAGCACCCTGTGGGAGCGGGACGACGTGTGGGGGACCGTGCCCGACCTCCTGAGCAACAACCGGGGACGCTGGGGCAACGTCCTCGGTCAGGTCACCGTGGGCATGCGTCACGGCTCCATCTACGGCAGGCACTCGGTGGGGGTGAGCCGGTTCGGCGCCGCCATCCAGTCGACGAGCTTCGTAGCCGACACGGCGTTGAGGCAAGCAGTGCCGACCCACCAACCCATCAACAACGTGATCACGTACTTCGCACTGCGGTCGCGGCTCGAGCCGCTGGCGGCGGGGCGGAGCCGAAATTGGAGCGCGGGATCCGAGCTGGTCGTGCAGCAACAGGAGTTCACCGGTCCCCTGCCCCGGCCCTACCCGGAGCTGCTGTTCCACGACACCCTGCAGCTCGCCCGACGGAACGTCCGCCTGGCGCTGTGGGGGGAGGGACGCTGGTCGGGTGAGCGCTTTGCAGTGCAGGCGGGCCTGCGGACCGAGCTGCCGGGGGACGTGGCGAACCTCGGCACGCTAGCGCTGGCCCCGCGGCTCAGCGTGCGGTTCGCGGTAACGCCGTGGATCACGCTGTCCGCCGCGTACGGCCGCTCCTATCAGTACACGCAGGCCATCGCGCCGGCGGGGCCGGGCATCGGGCCGGATCTGCACATCTCCGACGTGTGGCTCATGGCGCGGGACACGATCCCGGCCATCCGCTCTGACGTCGCCACCATCGGAGCTGAGGCATGGCTGAGCACCACGTGGCTGGCCTCGGCAACCCTGTACGGGCGCATCGCCACCGGTGTGGCGGTCCCCGACCCGACGCCGGGGAAACCCGCGCCCGATCGTCCCCTGTTCGTGTCGGCCGTGAACCGGGCGGCTGGGGTGGAGGTCACGCTGCGGCGGCTCGCCGGTCCAGTGACGTTGGCGGCCTCGTACACCTACGGCGGCTCGCAGCTCGAGGCTATGGACCTGGTCTACCCGGCGTCCTCCGCCCGCCGGCACGTGCTGGACGGTGTGGTGACCGCCCGCGTGGGATCCTCCCTCCGATTGGGCGGTGCGGTAACCGCGGCCAGCGGCGCGCACTTCACCAGGTTCCTCCGAGCAGCGGTGCCGTGCTCCGGCTCAGACAGCATCACCTGTCCTGACACCCTGGTGGTCACCACCACCGCAATCGAGGAACCTGGCGCAGGGCTGGCGCCGGCTTACGTCACGTTCGGCCTCATGGCCGAGTGGACGCGGCGGTTTCGCACTTGGGAGCTGGGCGTGACGCTACAACTGCTGAACGTCCTCAATCGCCGCAACGCCGTGACGTACGTCGGCTCAGATGAGCCATGCGCTGTGGCGTCACCTACGACTCAGATGCCGCGGGCCGGCGTGTGCGACCTGTTTGACCGCGGCCTGCCGCTGCTTCCCCTCGTGGGGCTGCGTGCGCGGTTCTGACCGTGAGATCGACGCGCTCTTCCGGCGATACCGGGCCCCGCTGTTCCGCTACGCGACCTGGTTCACCGGTGATTCGGACCTGGCCGAAGACGTGGTGCAGGAGACCTTCCTGCGGGCGCGGGAGCGTACGCCGCGCCGGGCCGAGGCCATCCGGGGGTGGCTGTTCACGGTCGCGACCAATTTGGCGCGGGACATGTTGCGCGTGGCGCGGCGCCGCCGGGAGCTCCTCGCAGAGCAGGGCGATATGCTCCCGGCACCGACAGCCGCTCCTGATCCGGCGGCGCGGCTCGAGCGCGAGGAGTTGGCTGATCGCCTGCGGGCCGCCCTGGACGGACTATCCGAGCGGGAACGCAGCGTGCTGCTGCTCCGTCATGAGGGCTTCCGCCACCGGGAGATCGCCGAAGCCGTGGGCACGACGACCAAATCGGTTGGCACCATGATCGCCCGGGCCGCGGACAAGGTGGCCCTTGCCTTGGGACCGGAGGGCGACCGATGACGCACATGGACGATGGCGCGCTGGTGCGGTTCCTGGACGGCGAGTGCGACGCTGCGGAAGCCGCGCTGGTGCGCGAGCACACCGGTGCCTGCGAACAGTGCCGTGCCCGACTCGGCCAGCTCGAGGGCCGGATCAGGCTGGTATCGCAGGCGCTGCGGCGGGCGGAGCCCCAGCCGCGGGCCCGCCCGACTCACGCACGCACCTGGCTGTACGCCGCCGCCGCAGCCGTCGTGCTCCTGACGACCGCGGCAGGCGTACAGCCGGTGCGGGCATGGATCGCCCAGCGCGGCCAGGCGCTGTGGCATCTCGTGGTGGGCCGCAACGGGCAGGAGAGTCCCAGCAGCCCCGTGGCCGAGCTGCCTGCGGCCTCGGTCTCGTTCGTGCCGGCGGCCGGTGGGTTCGAGATCACGCTGGCCGGCCGTCAGGCCGCCGGAACGCTCACGGTGCAACTGGGCGAGGACCCGACCGCCAGGGCGACGATCCTCGGCGATCCCGACACCGAAGGCCTGGTCGTGCTCCCTCACGGCCTGAGAATCGAGAACGACCCTGCCTCCCGGGGGTCCTACGTGCTCATGCTGCCACGAACACTCTCACCCATCCGCGTGGCGATCGGGGACGAGCCGGCGCTGGAGGTCGACACCGCGCAGGCCGCGGAGGGCTGGACGGTCGCGCTGGCGGAGCGCGCGGCGCGGTGACCGTCAGAAACCGGCGTCCCCACTCGTCGTCTCACTAGACAGCGACGATCAACTTCGCCAACAGGAGAGTGTCCCATGCGCGCCATTCCCACCGTCGCCGCATTCGCCGGGCTGGTCCTTGCCGCCTGTGGTGGCGACGGAAGCGAGAGAGCTTTGGGGTCGCTAGCGTCGGGCCAGGCGGGGGGTGGGACCGTCGTCTCGGTTCAGGTCATCGGGCCCGGCAACTTGGAACTCGGCAGCAGCGGCACGTTCCACGCCATCGCGTTCACCGCCGACGGCGACTCCACCTACACGGACGACGTCACCTGGTCCACGTCGGATGACGCGGTGCTGAGCGTCACGGGCAACGGCAGCTCCGCGGAGGTCAAGGCCGTGGGCGACGGTGCGGCCGAGGTGCTAGCGTCGATTCAGGGCGTTACCGGCTCCCGCACGGTGCACATCGGCCCGGTCGTAGTGGGGCCGGTGGAGAGCATCGAGCTGATACCATCCGACCAGGTAATCGTGATCCGTGGGGACTCGGCCCTGGGGAGCATCGAGGCGATCCTGCGGGACGCCGCTGGAAATCGGATCCTGGATCAGTCGGTCACGTGGAGCGTGAGTGATCCCACCGTACTGGCCTTCCGCAGTCGGCAAGCCACGTTTGCCCTGTTGGAGGGGCTGAAGCCCGGCACCGCCACCGTCACGGCGGAGGCGGAGGGCAAGTCGGGGTCGGCGAGCGTGACGGTGAGGTGAGCCGCCAACAGAGCGCCGGCCTCAGGGGACCGAGGGCCGGCGCAAGCCCCCACGGCGCCGTCGAGCCCGCCACACAACGAGTGCCGCACCGAGCACGACGGTGACGACAATGATCGGTACTATGGGGAACGGTTCCGGAGCAGGGGCCGGCAGGTGGTCGGCCATCAGGTCGAAGAACTGTTCCCCATAGTCGGACACGCCGATTCCCATGTGATCTTCGGTACGCCAACCGCACGCGCGGTGCCCGCCCCCGCTGGGCCGAGTTGTTACGCCGGATCTTCGAGGTCGAGCCCCTCGCGTGTCCCCGGTGCGGCCACGCGCTCCGCATCGTCGCCTTCGTGACCGTGCCCCGGTCATCGACCGCATCCTCCAGCACTTCCGCCGGCGCGCGGGGGCAACCCGCCGGTCGCGGGCCCCGGACCACCGGTTCGGGGCGCCTTGGGCTGCCCGGATGGGCAGCGCCCGGCGGAGGTCATCGGTCACGGCCACGCCGGGCGGCAGGCCCGACGAGTTCGTGAGGCGCCAGCGCACACCGCGAAGGCACCGCGATGCCCGGGGTGTACGTGGGGCGGGGCGATTGAAATCCCTATCCGTCGCGCCATTCCCACCGTCGCCGCATTCGCCGGGCCGGTCGTTGCCGCCTGTGGGGGCGACGGAAGCGAGAGAGCTTCGGGGTCGCTAACGTCGGGCCAGGCGGAGGGCGGAAGGTTTGCGCTTGGGCTGTCGGTGAGATTCTAGCCCGTAGTGAAGCTGTGAAGCCCCCGAACGTCCCAGCGACGTTCGGGGCCTTGGCGTTTTAGGGCGGGTCGCATCACGGGGTCTCTCCCCGCGGTCTACCGCCTTGAAAAGGGCTTTCATGACGGTTCTAGAAAAGGGCGCGGCACACCCGAAAAGGGCCCCCTGGACACGAATGGAGCCCCCATCGGGCGGGTTGTGGTCCGGCGTACCCCGCTGCATAATCGCGGCACGCAGCACCATCGGTGGCCCATACCGGCCCCGCCGCCGACTGACGCCGGCCGTAGGACGCCTGCCTGACGACGAGACCGCTGAAGGCCACTTCCCCAAAGAACTACGGGTCCTTAACGGAGGTGGCATGATGACACGCGCCCCGCTCCTTCCCGTCGCGCTTCTCTCTGGTACTCTCGTCATCCAAGCTTGTCAGGAACAAACAACGTTCACCGAAGTGACCGGGGCTGTGGTGTCGTTTGAGGTTGTAAGTGGAGATGGGCAGACAGGCCCCGTGGGCGAGGAGCTGCCCGATCCCCTGATCGTGCGGGCTCTTGACGAGAAGGGCAAGAGGGTGAAAGACCAGCTCGTGAATTTCCGGGTAATCGCTGGCGGTGGAAGTATGTTCGCGGGAGCCAGCATCACCGACAAGCACGGCCTTGCACAGGATTATTGGACCCTGGGTCCCGAAGCCGGTGAAAACGTCGTTGAAGTCCGAGCCGTCCATCCCAGTACCGGCGAAAAGCAAGTCTTCTCCAGGTTCACCGCCGTGGCCGTCATCCCGACTGAAGAGGTGTGTAATGGCGTCGACGATGATCTCGATGGCGAAATCGACGAGGAGATGGTGTACTGCATCGACGGTGAAGCGGCGCCACATACTGACGGGAAGAACAGCTGCCTGGTGGGTTGGGACGACTTGGATGGCGACCCGACGAATGGGTGCGAAGAAAAGACCACGTGCGACGAGGAGTTGGACATTGCGACCAACAACCCGGTGGAGGCGGCGTTCGCGGTAGGTATCTGCAAGGTGGCACAGGATCAAAGCGATTGGGGTCTCGTATCTGCGAGTTGGGTGATGGCGGACGGATCGCCCCCACCCACTGACCCCGAGCAACTGGGGCGGTTCCATCTAGGACATGGCGTCTTGGCGGCTTTCGGGCCCAACGTTTCCGTGCTGGAGGGCTCGCGCTTCCTGGCCCTCTCAAGCGGAGTGGCTCGTTCGCCGGCCGATCCGGGCTACATGGGGACCAGCACTGACAAGGGATTAACGGGGGACTTTCCTGAGGGCTTTCCACAGACGCAACCATTTAATTGTCCCCTCCAGGCATCTCCCGCTGATCCTGCCGGATTGGAATTGACGCTTCGCGTTCCAGAGAACGCAACCGGATTCTCGTTCGATTACAAGTTCTACACGGCAGACTATCCAGAATGGGACTGCACCTCGTATGTCGATCAGTTCGTAGCAATGCTCAGTCCCTTCCAGGGTGGTCAGACGCCGGGAAACATCGCACTCGACCCGCTAGGTCTCGCCCCCAACGCCAACAGTCCAGAAACCATCACAGTCTGCTTCCCATCTGGCCACTATACCTGTCCCGATGGTACAGCTGAATTGCAGGGGACGGGATTCGAGAACCATGGTGCTTCGATATGGTTGACCGCCCAGGCACCGGCAGATCCAGGGTCCGAGATCACGTTGCGATTCGCTATCTATGACTCTGGAGACGGGATCATCGATTCAATCGTCCTGATAGACAACTTCCGATGGACAGGGAACTAGAGGGGGAAGCTGAGTCCACGTAGCTGGTCTCAAGCTCACAGCCCCGAGCGTCCCACCGACGTTCGGGGCTTTGGCTTTTGCACGGTCAAAACGGCTATGGTGGACGCCGCTTTAGGCGACAAGATCAGCCCAAAAGGATTGCAGGCCCACGGCGGCTGGAGCGACCCGCAAACGCCCCTAAAGATCTACGCTGAGCACGAGGCCTCGTATGCGAGGGGGGAAGCCAAGGGAATACGCGCCAAGATTAGAGGCGTATATGAGGAATCAGACCGCCTCAGGTTGAGCGGATTCGCACATCCCAGTCCCATACCCGCGCACAGATCCCTTCGATCAACCCACGCCGGCGCTCCGTAACTGATTCAACTGTAACAACATATGTCCAGCAGCAGAGGGGCACGCCACTTGCCAAGTGAATCGGTGGGTGGGCTTTGGGGTTGCGTTGGTGCTGCGACGCGCGAGCCAACGGCTGACCGCGACAGGAATCACAACGCGCGGGTCAGCACCATCGAGCGCCACCGCTGGCTTTTATGAGAAGCCGGCTCCGCCTAGGAGACAGGCACGTGACTCAGGTTCTGCGAGATGCCAGATACGCCGTTCGGACCTTGTTGAAGCGACCGGCATTCAGCACGACGGTGGTGATCACACTGGCGCTCGGTATCGGCGCCAACGCGGCTATCTTCAGCGTCGTGAGCGGCGTGCTGTTGCGCCCACTGCCCTATCCCGAGCCTCACAACCTCGTTGCCGTGTGGACCAAGTTCTTGCCGGAGAGCGGCGTCGACTACCCGATCTTTTCCCTCTCCGCCCCGGAATACCTCGACTACCGAGACCAGAATCGCACGATGGAGTCGGTGGCAGCGTACTCCTGGTTTGGTGCCACGCTCACTGAGGGCGAAGGCGAACCGGAGCGGCTCACGGCCGTTCGGGTCACCTCGAATCTGTTCCCACTGCTACGAACCCCGGTGTTCCACGGCCGCGCGTTGATCCCAGAGGACGACAATCCGAACGCCGCACCGACGGTCGTGTTGAGTCACACCCTTTGGCAACGCCGCTTCGGAGGCGACGAGGCCATCGTCGGACAGACGATCTCGGTAAATGGTGAAGCCTCCCAGGTGGTTGGCATCATGCCGCCCGGATTTGCGTTCCCCAGTTCCGGCACACAGTTGTGGGCTGCGATGCAGTTGGACGAGACGCAGCGGGATACGCGATCGGGTCACTGGATTCTCGCCGTGGCCCGCCTGGCCGAAGGTTCGACACTCGAACACGCCAAGGCCGAGCTCGAACCGATGATGGCCCACTGGAAGGTTGACTACCCGGACGAGCACACCGGCCACTTCATTTGGCTGCGTCCGTTCATCGACGACCTGGTCGGACAGGTCCGCCCCGCCTTGCTGTTGCTGATGGGTGCCGTCGGACTCGTGCTGCTCATCGCCTGCGCCAACGTCGCCAACCTGCTCCTGGCCGTGGGCGAACATCGCCGCCACGAGATCGCCGTGCGCCGTGCCCTCGGCGCCAGTCGCGGTCGAATCCTGCAACAACTGCTGACCGAAAGCGCCTTGCTGTCGGTCGTCGGCGGAGCCGTCGGCCTGGCGCTGGCTGACCTCGGCACTGAAGCGCTGCTGGCGCTGGACGCCGGAAACATCCCCCGCGCCGCGGAAATCGCGCTAGATATCCGCGTGCTGACGTTCACGGCGGGGCTCACCCTCGCAACGAGCGTCGTGTTCGGTCTCGCACCCGCTTTGCAGTCGACGTCCCCCGATATCCATGACGCCTTCCGAGGTGCGAGCCGCCGTACGACGGTTGCTATTCAGCGCCGGCGCCTTCGGCAACTGCTGGTCGTTTCGGAGATGGCGCTCAGCATCCTGCTACTGATCGGCGCAGGGCTCCTCGTCAAGAGCTTCTGGAGGCTCGTCCATGCCGATCCCGGGTTCGAGGCAACTGGCATTCTCGTGGCCGAAGTGCGGCTACCGGAGGCGAACTACGATCCCGACCAGGCGGTGACGTTCTACTCACAGCTTCTCGAGCACATCGAGGCCGTGCCCGGTGTGGAAATGGCCTCCGCCATTTCGAGCTTGCCTGTCAGATACGGCCGCCCGATTTACGGCTTTCTCATCGAGGGGCGTCCCGAGCCCCAGCTAGGCGACAAGATGTGGGACGCCGCGGGCGTTACGGCTCGGTCGGGCTACTTCGAGACGATGGGGATTCCGGTGCTGCGCGGCCGCGGATTCGACGGTTCCGATCGAGCCGGCTCGCTGCCGGTGGTCGTGATCAATGAGTCAATGGCGCGCACCTTCTGGCCCGGCGAGGATCCCATCGGTCAACGTCTGCGGTACTCGTTCTGCGAAGAGTGCGGGTGGATGACGATCGTCGGAATCGTAGGGGATGTGATGTACCAAGGGGTGGGTGTCGCTCCGGAGACGAGGTTCATCTACTACGTGAGCCATGAGCAGGCTGCGCAAACCGCGCCGTTCATGACCAACTCCATGGGCTTGGCCATCAAGACGCAGGGCGACCCGCTAACCGTGGCCCCCGCGGTGCGCACCGCCGTGCGCAACCTCGATCAGAACCTTCCAGTCATCGGCGTAGCAGCCATGACCGACGTGGTGGCCGGCTCCTTGGCCCGACCACGATTCACGATGACGCTGCTTGGCATCTTTGCCGGAGTGGCGTTGATCCTGGGAGCCGTGGGGATCTACGGTGTGATCTCCCACAGCGTAGCCGAACGCACCAATGAGATTGGCGTTCGGATGGCGCTCGGGGCCGGACGTCGGGCGGTTACTTCAATGGTCGTGGGTCAGGGCATGCGCCTGGCGCTGATCGGTGTCGCCTTCGGCCTCCTGGCAGCCCTTGGAGTGACACGTGTGATGAACAGCCTACTGTTCAATGTGGACAGAACCGACCCAGTGACCATTGTCGCCGTGTCGGCCCTGCTCTCAGCGATCGCGTTGCTTGCATGCTATCTCCCAGCCCGGCGGGCCGCGAGGGTGGATCCGATGACAGCGATGCGGAGTGAGTAGGAGGCGTTGCCGCCGTTGGCTGGCTCGTATGGCGGGACCCGCCCCACCGTTGTGCGGCCCGCAGGACGAGCCCAAATACCGGAACGGTGGTAGACGAATCCCTACGGGTCGATGATGAAGCTCGTCAGTACAACAGGTTGCCTGGACGCAATCATCCAAGGATGGGGAGACTTCTGGACGTGAGAAGACCTCCACGATTTGCGAAAGCCTTGTTAGCTCGATGTGTCCCCGGGGGATTGTTCAGGGAGTTTGTGCTGGGAGACCTCGAAGAAGGTCACAACGAGCGAGTGCGGTCTAGGAGTGCTGTGTACGCAGCAACGTGGTACTGGTTTCAAGCCTCCAGATTGAGCCTGCGTTATGTCTTTGAACGTGTCAAGAACCAACGCTTCTACACCCGTTCGCAGGATAGGAAGCCCTCACGGAGAAACCCAACAGAATCGACTATTCAAGATCTTCGGCTTGCACTCCGCACACTACGCCGACGCCCGCTGTTCACGAGCGTGGCGGTACTGACGCTTGGCCTGGGGATCGGTGCGGCGACGGCAATGTTCAGCGTGGTGGACGGTGTGTTGCTCAAGCCGTTGCCCTACAACGAGCCAGACCGACTGGTGTCGGTGTGGCAGACAATGCCGAGCTGGGAGGGTGGAACCGGGTCCGAAGGTAAGCTCTGGGACCGTGCGAGGCTCACGTACTCGCAGTATAGACATCTGTCGGATAATAGCACCGTCTATGAAGGTCTTGCGGTCTACCAGGGCGGAATTTGGGACGACGCCACCCTAACGGGTGTCGGCGACCCCGTTGAGCTGCGGGCGGGAGCCGCAACGGCATCGCTCCTTCCGCTGCTAGGTGTGCAACCATTGCTGGGACGTTGGTTCCTCCCCGGAGAGGAAGCGTTTAGGGGAGGCGACGCGGCATCCGTCGTCGTGGTTAGTCACGAGTTCTGGCGTGGGCGCCTTGGTGGCTCTTCGGAGGCGCTGGGCAGAATCATCACGATAGACGACCGTTCGTTCACAATTGTCGGCGTCCTGCCTCCGGGTTTCCGAATCCACTGGCTGAGTACCTCTCTAGCCGGCGAGCGCGACCCGGGTAGGAGAGATGTGTGGTTTGCGACTGGGGCACCGGGTTTTGGAGCCTTACAGAGAGCGTACGCGTGGGAAACTATCGGCCGGCTCGCTTCCGGGGTCACCCTCGAGCAGGCTCGCTTCGAGTCACAGACTATCATGTCAGCACACCCGGATACCGAAGGTGACGTTCGGGTGTTGACCCGCGCAGCAGAGGAGACTCACGGCTTTGCCGCTCCTCTGGTTCTCCTCTTTGGAGCCACAGCGTTTCTTCTGCTCATCGCGTGCGGAAACATAGCGACACTCTCGATGGCCGAGGTGTTGAGCCGCCGGCACGAGATCGCGACGCGATCGGCAATAGGTGCCAGCGGTTGGAGGATCCTGCGCCTGCTGATGACTGAGAGTTTCGTTTTGGCGGCTTTGGGGAGCGCCGTCGGTGCGATGATGGCGTTCCACGGAACCGAGCTACTCGTTGCGCTGGCACCACCGCTGCCCCGCCTCGACGAAGTTGGGGTCGACCTCCGGGTTCTAGCCTTCGCTGCGCTATTGGGAACATGCACAGCCTTTCTATTCGGCACGGTACCGTCGGTGATGGCGACCCGTGGCGCCGTCGGACCGCCGATAGCTAGTTCTGCTCGCGCTAGCTCAGGTCGTCGCCGCTTCTCCGGATCGGTGATCGCGATGGAAATCGCACTGACAGCCATGCTTCTTGTTGCCGGCGGCTTGCTGACCCGGAGCCTTTCCCGGTTAATGGCGGTCGACCCGGGTTTTGACACAGATCAGCTGGCTACCGTCGAGGTTTCGCTGCCGCACACCCGATACCAAACACGCGAAGCTCGCCTTGCGTTCTTTCGGGATGTGCTCGGCCAGCTCAAGCAAATTCCGGGTATCGGTACGGTGAGTGGAGTGAACAGTCTACCGTTTCCGGGTCGCACCGCCGGCTGGGGTATCCGCATCGCAGGGCGAGACCCGGAGTTCGTCGGTGCGCCATTCGGCTATCACGTGGCACCGGGCTATCTGGAAACCTTGGGCGTGCCGCTGCTCGTTGGTCGACGCCTCGTCGAGACTGACGGGCCCGATGCTCCCTTGGCTGTGGTGATCAACGAAACAATGGCGCGGCGCTACTGGCCCGGTGAATCACCCATCGGCGCTCAATTCAGGTATCCCGGCTCCGAGGAGCCCGTCACGGTTGTCGGAATCGTTGGGAATGTGAAGAAACAATACCTGCACGAAACCACCGAACCGGCCTTCTTCATCCCCTTCAGTCAGAATCCACGAGACAGGATCTGCTTCGTCGCTCGAACGGAGGTGGACGCACAGAGCGTTATTCCGTTCATGCGTCAGGCTGTGTGGACGGTGGACGGAGAACTCGGGGTGACCAATGCCACAACGGTCGCCAGGCTCATCGCTCAGTCTACCGATCAGGAGCGTTACCGCACACTCCTTATGAACGTCTTCGCCATTCTGGCCGCCCTGCTTGCTGCCGCCGGAATCTTCGGCGTCACGGCTCGTAGCGTGGCGCTGCGCACACGAGAGATGGGCATCAGAATGGCCTTGGGTGCAACGGAGTCCGGGCTGGTCGGGTCAACCGTACGAAGTAGTCTGTTGACCGCCCTGGCGGGAACCGCGGTCGGCCTCGTCGGCGCACTTTGGGCTTCACGCCTGCTGTCTCGTTTCCTTTTTGGAATCGAACCGTCGGACCCTACCACGTACGGCGTCGTTGCCGCATTGATCGTGGTCGTGTGTCTGCTTGCCAGCTTCGCACCTGCGCGGCGGATCTCAAAGGTGGATCCGGTCGAGGTGTTGCGGGCGGAGTGACGCTTTGCGCAGAACACAACACACGTGGTTCGGTGTGGCTGGGAGGTCCCTGCTGGAGAACCGCGCGTACACAAGCCTCGCCACGTACATGGAGACACCTCCTACCTGCCGTTACCCGCCCCTGCAACCAGGATGCAGAGCGGTGGCGGGGAGCCTGGCGCGGGGCAATGATCCCTTCACGTCGCAACTGTCCGGCGACTCAAGGAGCCGGCGGCGGGACGTCTGTCCCAGCGCTCCCAATGGCCATCCCGTTGAATGAGAGGCCTCGTTCCTTCGCGCACTCCGTGCAGAGGTACAAGATTCCAACGGCGGGATTTGACGGGTAAGCATGAGCGTTAGCGAACGCGGCCGGACCGAGATCGCGAGCCGACAGCGAGCGATTGAGGTCACGCGCAGCCCTACCGCCCCACCTCCGCATCCACACCCAGATGTCGACCTCGGCCTCTTGCACCGTGACATAGAGGTGCCTGCGACCCACGGAGAAGAAGTGGAGACCAACGGTTTGGGCCTCATCATACGCAACCACGAGATTCGCCTCGCCGCCTTGCGCCGGAATGGCCCGAATCGGTATTGTCAACTTGAGCCGGTACCGGCGAGACCTCGCGGATGAAGACGAATGCGAACGGTTATCGCGGCTACAGGTTCCCTCGTGAAATCATCAACCACAGCGTTTGGCTGTACCATCGATTTTCCCTGAGCTTCCGCGATATGGAGGAACTCCTGGCGAAGCCAGGGATTGCTGTTTCCTACGAGACCATCAGGCAGTGGTGCCGGAAGTTCGGGCCCGAGTACGCACGAAAGCTCAAGCGTCGAAAGAAGTGGCTAGGCGATATTTGGCACCCGGACGAGGTGTTCGTGAAGATGAGGGGTGAGCTGCACTGCCTGTGGCGAGCCGCGGACCAAGACGGGGACGTGATCGACATCCTGTTTCAGCGTTACCGCAATGCGCACGCTGCTAAACGATTCGTTCGAAAGCTCTTGAAGGGGCAGCGAATCAATCGGGCTGAAGTCTCACATCAACCGATTCGACAACGATAACGATAACGACAGATGCGACGGTTCAAGTCAGCTGGTCAAGCGCAGCAATGTCTGGCAGTTCACAGTGTGGTGCAGAGCCTCTTCAGGCTGGGACGCCACCTACTGCGTGCAGCGCATCTCCGGTTGCTACGCGACGGTTCGTTCAGGGAATGGAGTGCGGCCACGGCTGGGTGAGAAACGCCCACAACTACCGGTCGAGCATCACGCCGAAGCCGTTAAGTTGACAGAGCCGATCAACAGGAGTTTCGGGCATGAAAAAGAACGACTTAACCAGAAGAAGATTCATTGTCAGCGCCTCTGCAGGAACAGCGGGTGCCATGCTGACAAGCTACCTGCCTGTTTTCGGGAATTCCGGAACAGGGCTGACAACAGCGCTCGCCCTAAAGGGCGGGAAGCCCGTGAGGACCAGGGAATGGGTGAGCTGGCCCATCTGGAATCCCGATGCGGAAGCCCCCATGCTGTCGGTGCTTCGGAGCGGCAACTGGTGGCGGGGAAGCGGCAACCTGTGCAGTGAGTTCGAAGAGCAGTATGCCGAGCTCATTGGAGCTAAACGGGTGGTGGCTACAGCCAGCGGGACAACCGCGCTGATCACCGCCCTCCACGTGCTGGGGGTGGATGCAGGGGATGAAGTCATCGTTTCACCCTACACCTTTATCGCTACCTACAATGTGGTTTTCAACTCGAAAGCCCTTCCCGTCTTTGCCGATACGGACCAGGAGACCTTTACGATCAATCCCCATAAGATCGAAGAGCGGATCACGGATCGTACGACGGCCATCCTTCCCGTTCACATCCTGGGCCTGCCGGCGGATATGAACCGCATCAATGCCATTGCCCAAGAGCATCAGCTGGTGGTGATAGAGGATGCCTGCCAGGCGTGGCTGGCGGAATACGGGGACAAGATGTGCGGCACGCTGGGTGACCTGGGATGTTTCAGTTTCCAGGAGTCCAAACATATCGCTTCGGGGGAAGGCGGTGCCGTGGTGGGGAGCAACGACGAGGTGATGGACCGCTGCCAGGCGTACCACAATTGCGGCCGGCCCTATGGTGCTTCCATGGCAGGAATGGGCCAAAATCCGGTCCGTGGGTCAAACAAGCGGATGACACAGATGCAGGCGGTTATCCTGCTGTCGCAGATGAAGCGCGCAAGGGCGGATGCGGACAAACGGCTGGAGAACGCCCTCTACCTGGATGCCCGGCTGAAAGAGATCCCGGGAATCATTCCCTACAAACTGTCCGACGGTGCCACACGATCGGCATACCATCTCTATCCTTTCCGCTACAAAAAGGAGCACTTCGACGGTCTGCCCCGGGAGAGATTCCTGACTGCACTGCGGGCCGAAGGGATCCCCTGCTCCGAAGGATACGGACAGCAGTACTTTGACGGGTTGATTGAAGAAGCCATCAGTACAAGGGGGTATAAGCGGCTCTTCTCGGAACAGAGGCTCAACCGGTACCGGGAGGAGTTGCACGACCTGCCCGACAATGACCAGCTGACCCGGGAGGCGGTCTGGTTCTACCAGAACATGCTGCTGTCCGAACGGGAAGACATGGATGATATCATTCATGCCATTCAGAAGATATATGAAAACCGGAAGCAACTGCTGTAAGTCGGCATAGGAAATTGCTTCGCCGCTGCCAAGTATGCTGCCAACTAAGCGGTTCCGGACTGAGCCTGTTCAGCGGTACGGAATGGGCATTGCCAGGTGCTGCCGGTTAATCGCACGGGCATTGTCAACTTAACGGCTCCGGCGTGATGTTCGACCTGCGCCTGTAGGCATTCCTCACGCAGCCGTGGCCGCACTCCATTCCCTGAATGACCGGTCGCGCTGCAACCGGTAATGCGCTGCACGCAGTAGATGACGTCCCAGCCTGAAGAGGTTTTGTACCACACCGTAAACCGACAGAAATCGCTGCGCCTGTCCAGGTGATTTGAACCGTCGGACACCAGCTTCGATCTGCTGGCTCACTGCAGACCAAGGTTTGGAGGATTGAATGGCAGACAACGGTACCCAGATGAACCGTCGTTCCTTTCTCGGCAAGAGCGTGGCGACCGCCGCAGCAACCCTGCTACCCCATACTGTTTTGGCAGGTTCAAGACAGGTGACTCCGAGTAAGAGAATCAACGTCGGGTATGTTGGCCTCGGAACCCAGGGGATTCGCCAGCTCATCCCCGCGTTGCAGCACGAGCAGCTGCGGATCACGGCCGTCTGCGATCCCAACCGACAAAGTGCCGATTATGTCGAGTGGTACCCGGACGAGCTCCGTGGCAAGGTGCAGGAGTTTCTCGGCGATCCCTCGTGGGGAAGAGGGGCCGGCTCTTGCCCGTGCGGGCGGGAAACCGGGCGGGAGCTGGTTGATCGCCACTACGGTGCCTCCCCCGGTGGCGGCTGTCACACCTACGCAGACTTCAGAGAGATGCTCGCCAAGGAACAGGACCTTGACGCCGTCTACATCATGACGCCTGACCACTTGCACGCGACCATCGCTCTAGCAGCGATGCGGGCGGGCAAGCACGTCATCTGCCACAAGCCGTTAGGCAACGTCGTTCGTGAAGCCCGCTTGGTGGCTGACATGGCACGCCAGACCGGTCTGGCAACCCACATGTTCTGCGCGGCTGGTATGGAGTCCACCCCGCTCTTGTGCGAGTGGATCTGGAACGGCGCCATCGGAGGGGTACGTGAGGTACACAACTGGTCGGCACGACCCTACTGGCCACAGGGAATGACCAGCTTGCCGAGCGAGACCCCACAGGTGCCCGAGGGCCTCGACTGGGACCTCTGGCTGGGACCGATCCCGCACCGTCCCTACCACCCTGCCTACACTAACGCGGTGTTTCGTGGCTGGTACGACTTTGGCACCGGCGCTTTAGGGGACATGGGACACTACAGCTTTTTCCAGATCTTCAAGATCTTGAAGCTGGGAGCTCCCCAAAGCGTGGAAGCCAGCCGCAGTCAGTTCTGGGAAATCGATAACCTCTTATGGGTCAGGCAACGGACCGACCTCGCGTATCCCCGGGCCTCGTCCATCAGATGGGAGTTTCCTGCACGGAATGACATGCCTGCCGTGACACTGCACTGGTATGACGGCGGTCTCCGCCCTCCCCTCATCAGCGAGCTGGAGCAGGATGGAGAGCAGATGCCCGAGGAGGGACTGCTCTTCGTGGGCGACACGGGCAAGATCTTGGCCGAATTCAGCGGCAGAGAGCCACGACTCATCCCGAAGGCTGCGATGGCCCGTTTCCAGCCCCCTCAGCAGACCTTGCCGCGCCCAGTTGACGCGCTGGAGCAGTGGGTCCAGGCATGCCAAGGCGGATCATCATCGGATGCCAGCTTCGAAAAGGTGTATCCGTTCAGTGAGGCGATTCTCATCGGCAACATCGCCCTGCGAATCCCGGGCAAGCTGCGCTGGGATGCGGCCACGACCAGGTTCATCGACGCCCCCGAGGCCGACGCACTGATGACCCGTGCTTATCGCAAGGGCTGGGAGCTCTGATCCGCAAGCGCCCTGTTTCCGCTCGCAAGCCGAGGCACGCAGACAAGGGACACTACCGCACACCTCACTCGTCGCGACGGTGGGCTCTGGCATCCCTATCGGCGTAAGTGGGCCACGGAACGGAACGACCTACCGATCAGGGACGTGGCCGAGGCCGGAGGATGGAAGGATGTCGAGACACTGCTGACCTGCTACCGGCATCCGGATCAGGAAACATTGCTTCGGGTTATGAGCGAGCCACGTAAGGTCAGCGATGCGTCGATGCATGGTGGCTGAACTCGAGAAACACACCCCACCCTTCGCAGCAGCACAAAGCCCCGACCTAACAAATCTCTGTCAGATCGAGGCTTACCAAGTCGGGACGGTGGGATTTGTTGCGCAGCACGCGAGCACGGGCGAAGCCCGCGCGCAGCCCACCCACGACCCCCTGTTGCACAGCAGACCGAGG
>JABAOH010000998.1_pt1 | contig 40323 bp, 34 predicted proteins | sample 7062181 | NCBI WGS metagenome assembly JABAOH01 (sample SAMN14538630, study PRJNA623070) | marine sediment metagenome | biome: marine biome [ENVO:00000428]; feature: marine pelagic biome [ENVO:01000023]; material: deep marine sediment [ENVO:00002113]; isolation source: pool of 5 deep marine... | reverse complement strand
GCAACGGCGGTATCGCCAAGCATTGTCTCCGGCCGGGTCGTGGCGACGGTAACATACTCAATCTGTTCGCCAGCCGCATCAACCGGCTCGACAAGCGGATACCTCAAATACCAGAAATGTCCCTGCACCAGCTCGTGCTCGACCTCATCGTCGGCCAATACTGTCTGCGTGGCCGGGTCCCAGTTGACCAGCCTTTTGCCTCGATAGATTAGCCCATCTTTGAAAAGTTTGAAGAACGCAGCCCGAACGGCTTTGGCGCACACTTCGTCCATAGTAAAACGTGTTCGCTGCCAGTCACAGGAGCAGCCCATTGCTTTCAACTGGTCGATAATGCGGGCCTCATATTCGTCTTTCCAGGCCTGTACGCGCCCGACAAACTCCTGGCGCTCGAAGTCTGTACGTCGTTTTCCTTCTTCCGAAAGGATTCGCTTCTCAACGACCGTCTGGGTAGCGATACCGGCATGGTCGGTACCCGGCATCCACAGCGTGTTATAATTTTGCATCCTTCGGAATCGAATCAGGACGTCCTGCAAGGTATTATTCAATGCGTGGCCAAGATGCAGCGGCGCTGTAACATTAGGCGGCGGGATTACAATGGTGTAGGTTTTTTCATCTCTGCCACCATCTTTTGGTTCCGCGTGAAAATACGAATGCGCAGACCATATTTCATTTGCCTGCTGCTCTATCGTTTTAGATTCATAAACTTTTGAGAGTTGTTCGCCCATAATTTATCCGGTTTCGATAATCGCCTAAAAAAATTCCGGCCAAATACAGCAGCCGGAATTATCTTAATAAAAACAAGAAACAATGTAAAGCGAACAATTAAGCACAAATCAGGCATTTCCGCCTGCTTTTACGAGATGTGATTTTGTACTTTTACTGGAGTCTAATCGAGGTTCATTGTCATCAGGAACTCTGCGTTGGTTCGGGTCTTGGCAAGTCTGCCCTTGAGCAGCTCGATTGCCTCGACAGGATTCAATTCGCTCAGAACCCTTCGCAGCCGATATACAAGCTGTAGCTCTTTCGGGTCGAGCAGCAGCTCTTCCCGTCTGGTTCCGCTTCGGCTGATGTCTATAGCCGGCCAGGTCCTTCTATCAACCAGACGCCTGTCAAGGTGCAATTCCATATTTCCGGTCGCCTTGAACTCCTCGAAGATTACCTCGTCCATTTTTGAGCCGGTGTCGATTAACGCAGTTGCGAAAATAGTCAGCGAGCCACCTTCTTCGATATTTCTTGCTGCGCCGAAAAATTTCTTGGGCATCTGCATTGCGCCGGCATCGACACCACCGGTCAGGATTCTGCCCGAGTGCGGCATCTCAGTATTATAGGCACGGGCAAGACGGGTTATCGAGTCCAGCAGGATTACTACATCTACGCCGTACTCGACGAGCCGCTTTGCCTTTTCTATTACGACCTCTGCCACCTGACAGTGGCGTGCGGCCGGCTCGTCGAAAGTCGAGCTTATAACCTCAACATCCTCAGCGGTTTTCCGCTCCATCTCGGTAACTTCTTCGGGCCGTTCGTCAATCAGCAGCACTATCATTTTCACGTCGGGATGATTTGTGCTCATGGCGTTTGCAATTTTTTGCAGCAGAATCGTCTTTCCGGTCCGCGGTGGAGCAACTATCAGGCCACGCTGACCTTTGCCTACCGGTGTTACCAAATCAATTATCCGCATATTTAATTCTTCCGCCGAAGTCTCAAGTATGAAACGCTCGTCCGGATGTAATGGTGTCAAATCGCTGAATACCACCTTTTCCGCAAGGTTGTCGGGGTTCTCAAAGTTAATCGCTTCAACCCGCAGAAGAGCAAAATACTTCTCCGAATCCTTCGGCGGTCTGATTTGACCCGATACAATGTTCCCGGTCCGCAGGCCAAAACGCCTGATTTGAGATGGTGAAACATAGATGTCGTCCGACGATGACAAGTAATTGTAATCCGTATTCCGCAGAAATCCGTAGCCGTCCGGCAGCACTTCCAGCACACCTTCACCGTACATCAGCCCGTTCTGGCGAATACGCTCCTTGAGAATCCTGAAAATCAAATCCTGCTTTTTAAGAGCACTGTATTCAGTAATATTTTCATTTTTGGCAATATCGTGCAGCTCTGCAACGGTCAGTTTCTGCAAATCCGTCAAATACAAGTTGCCTTTCTTAATCCGCTCGTATTTGGCATGGGTGGATTCTTCCTCGGTTAGTTTAGCTTTGAGTGCTTCATCCTCTTCGGTCTCGGGGGCAGCAGTCTCTTCGGCTGCGGTCTCAGCTAAGTTATCCTCAGCCTGCTCCGCTACGGCCTCGGCCTCCTCGGAGACGAGTACCTGCTCTTGCTGTTCTTCGACAGCTTTTTCTTTTGCAACGGCCTTTTTCTTTGTTTTCTTGCGTTTTTTGGTTGTGCTCTTTACAGCTTTAGCCATCATTACTCCTTTTCCACTTGTAAAACACTTTAATCGTCTCTACAAAGCTCATTCCCGCAAAAGCGGGTTGCAGGGATACGTCCCTCACCAATTCATCTTAAGCTTTCGCCTAATTGGTGCGGGATAATTTCCCGCCTGCACTCGCGTAACCCCCACTCTTGCTTTGGATTCCCGCCTTGCGGGGTCCCTCGCAAGAAAGCTCGGGGGTGCGAGCTTAGGAACTCAATAAGATTTGAACTTTGAACACCTGTGCCTGCGCCACCTGTGCCGAGGCAACCACAGGTGCAGGCAGTTGAAATAAAACCTATATATCAAAAACGGGTAATACTAATAAGAGCGTACTATAATAAACCCCACTTACCCATTATACATAATGTAAGAGAAAATATCAGTGACCTGCCTAGCTAAAGCCGAGAAGTCAGAATTGTTTTCTATGGTATTATCGGCGAGGTTAGCCTTGTTGTCCAGAGAAATCTGAAAATTTTCTCTAATTTTAACCTGATTTTCGTCAAAACCCAATTTTTTTGCCCTATTCAGCCTTAATTTTTTCTTACAATCGACAAAAATTAGCTTGTCACACCGCTTATCCCAGCCGACTTCCACCAATAAAGGCATATCCAATATGATTGCTTTTACTTGATTTTGACTATTATATTTCTGTATCAGCTCTTCAGAGCGCTGCAGAACGAGAGGATGGATTATCTGGTTAATCGATGAGAGCTTATCGGCATCGTTAAAAACAACCTCAGCTAATTTTTCGCAGACAATTTTCCCTGCCGAATCTAAAATAGCCCGGCCAAAGAGGTTGACTATTTTGGTTTTAACATCCGGCTCATCAAGCAGCTCGTGGGCAATCTTGTCGGCATCAATGACCTTACAGCCTAATTTGGCAAACTCGGCGGCAACAGTACTTTTGCCTGAGCCGATACCACCTAAAATACCGATAATTGTTTTTTTCCCGGTAGCGCCCACAGCCGAGCAGTTTAACCGCTCCGGTGGCATCGGTCAAGTCGAAAAATACCAATATTGATAAGTGAAGCAGAATATGAAACAGGAATCACGAAATGTGAAGTTCATCTGACACTTTTATATTATCCGGCCCTTCGGCTGGGCTCAGGGCAGGCTTTTTCGCACAGACGTAATGGAGGCTGCTCAGCAGATAGTTTTTCACAACTACGTCCCAGCTCATATTTTTTGCAAGCTCGTAGCCGGTTTGAATCATACTTTCAATCTCGGCCTCGTTTTTGGGCAAACGTGAGCATATTTGCATTGCAACTTTTTCGCTTTCACTTGCTTCTATCCGGTCTCGTATCGACCGGTCAATCTTCAGTATGTCCTCCACCTCGGCACAGCCGTGGGATCCCAGGTTGGTATAGTCGGCGATAATGACATTCTTAATCCCGCACCAAAATTGTCCTCCCCCTAAGGAACTTTGCCCTGCTGGATGGTCATCCCGCCGGACTCCTCGGGGATTTTGGTACGGGACACCGGTTGAGTCCCGCAGAAAACCGGAACACCCGCACACACTGCTGAAGACACATATTCCACCGAAAGTTAGCGGTTCAAGCTGAGCTATCCCAAATGGCTCATAAATGCTCTGTCCAAATTCGACGTCGCTGCCTTTGCGAATGTCCATAAATTCCATATCTTCCGGCATCCTCTTGCCGCATCTTTTGGGGGCAAAGCCGAACTGATTGACAAAAATGATTTTTATATTCCTGCTTCTGGCGTTGAATTCCTGTACAGCCGTATAGTAATTTGCCTCACCACCGGACATATCGGGCCAGCCCTCACGGTGAGCCACAGGCCAATTATAAGCCGATTCCATATTGTGGATATCCCTGCTGCGACGTTGTGAAACCTCGGTCGAAAGGACAAGCAGCACTGCTGTTTTACCCTGCGTCCTGAACTCCTTTTCCACATGTTCAAGGACGCGCAAATCACGCCACATTCCTTTGCTTTGCACCAATCTTGTAACATGTGTAAAGACAAAATCCGGTTTATAGCCCAACAGGTTATCGCAATACCGTCGAAGCTTGTCCTTCGATGCAAGCTTGTCCCGAACGCTGATTTGATATGCCGGGATACCGTTATAAACTATATCTATCTTGGCGTGTTCGAACTCCAGGGCGAGAAACCGCAATTCGTCCACGACATAATCTCCCACGGCGTATATATGGTCGCAGTATTTCGAGGCCTCCACAAGAGCGTGTTTGAAATAGGAATTTTGGTTGCCAAACACTTCGTTGACGAAAAGTCCATTATTGTGAGCCTGCTTGATAACATTATAGAACATTGTATCGTGCCCGTGATGTTCCTCTACAATTCGTCGCATCGTGGCTACTTCGTGGGCATAAAAAGCCGTCCTGAAATCACAGGAAGATTCGAGAACAGCCGCTAACGCCGTTGGCATCCCCATAAACTCGTGCGAAATAACAACAGTCGAATCTTTAGCTGCGCCCAGCGCTTTTAGCACGGCAATTGCCACCGGTGCCAATCTGACATATTGTTCGTATTCCCACAGGTGTTCATGCAAATGGCTCTGAATCCCGAATTTCTCAAACAGGCGTCCTTTGAATTCGTTAAGCACCCACTTATCCATATATCTTACATCGACCAGCACGACCTCAGGTGAGCTTTTAATGCCAGTCTGCTTGTCAACAAAAGTTCGTCTGCCGTAGATAATACCAGCATTGAAGTATTTCTCAATTTTACAAAAGGCGGGAGCGTAACCCGTGTTTACAAATCCATCAATAGATGAATAGAGCACCTCACTGTTTTCGCCGAGCCGCTCTGATACAGAGCCTTCGGTAGTGAACAATGGGCCGATAAGGATTGACCTGTCAATTGCATCAAGGTAAGACTTGCAGGTGAAAAAACCCTGCAGGACGGCGCCTATACCACCAACCTTCCCCACCGTCTCGTGGGTAACGTGCACCGCTGTGGTCTCATTGGCCATAATAAGCTTCCCTCCAAGGTGTTATGGGGTTCACTCTGGTTGTCGTTACTGTTTCCACATAAAATATAGGAAACAATTTCATCACAACCAAACTGGAGGGATTCAATGGCGTGGTAAATTTTTCAGACCGAAAAAATCAGGTCAGAATTGCCAATTGAAGATGTTTTTTGGGACCACTTCGGCCGACTTCGGAAATTTTCTCCAAAAGTCAGCCTATGTCGTCGCGCAGTGCCCTTATCGAACCCGAGAGTATATGCTGGGGAACATCAGCCAACTCCGGCTCCAGTATTTCGCCAAGCGCTATTTTGTCGAGAATCTCCACCGCCTGTTCACTATGAGGTGCAATCAGGCCGGCAATTCTATGGGCTTCGTATAATTCACTATCAGCCATTAGTCGCAGATACATAATTACGTATTTTGTCAGCTCTCTTTCGCTCATCTCAAGTACCGGCCCAGCCGTCTCAATTGGCCCAATCGTCTCAGGCGTCGCTTCCGGAACATCTCTTTCCTGCAATATGTCTTGAGTAAGCTTGTGTGTTTCGTCCAATAGTCGTTTTTCTCTTTCCAAATCGGTCTCATCTATCGGTGCAAGTTTTAGCTCTTCGCCGGAGTGTAAACTGGGAACGTAAAGTCTGTTATGACACGCCGGGCATTTTCCCCATTTACCACCGGCACTATCAGGGGCCTCTATCTTTTTGCCGCAATACTCACAGTGAAATTTTATTGGCATTTTAGCACCTCTTAATTTCTTATTCGGCTCGACTGTTCTCGCCGAAGTCTGACTCCTGTCACCTTAATCTTCAGACTAATCATTTTTTAAGAAATTAGCAAGTCTCAATTACTTATTTTTCTGCCTTATATTCTGCAACCACCTCAGTAGTTATTCCGCCACGAGGTGTAAATCGAGAGGTAACCTTCATCCAGCGTGGTTCGCATACACCTTTCAAATCATCTAATATATCATTTGTCAGAGCCTCGTAAAAAATACCTTTATTGCGGTAGCTTTGCATATAAAACTTCAGGCTTTTTAGCTCGATACATAACTTGTCGGGACAATAATCGATAATAATTTCACCAAAATCCGGCTGGCCTGTTCGAGGGCAGAGACTCGTAAACTCAGGACATCTGATATTTATACAATAGTCTCGCTCAGGACGGGGATTATCGAATAATTCTATTTCTACACGTTCGCTCATTATTATCCCTCATACAAATCCTGACTAAATTACTAATATAACTTCAAAGCCGATTTCAAACAAGTAATAATAAACGAAGAAAATAAACAAATTTCTCCGAAAGGCATCGGCAAGGTCTGGGCTTTATTGACAAGATTTTGAGTATGCGAATGTGAATAAGAGAAGTAAAAACAAGGCAAGAAATGTTCAGATTGTTTGCTTTTGTTCCAATTTAATCGGCCACAAAGCACCAGCTTTGCTTCATTTTCTCTAAAAAACGTTGTATTAGACAACTACTTTCGGTATATTTTCTGCTGAAATCGCACGCTATGGATCCTGGTAGAATAGAACAGCATAAAGAACATGTAATAGTGAATTTGTCATTTTTTGAAAGGGATGAGCACAATGGCTAAAGGATTACTTACTATAAGCTGTACTGTCGCAGTGGCGGTTTTGGCATTTTCAGGCTGTGCCACCACAGTTGAAACCGAGGTCGAGACCAAGTCCCCAAAATTCACTCTACGCGTCAATTGTGCTGCCACCGAGCCATATACGGACAAGGGCGGCAACCTATGGCTACCAGATCAATATATGGAAGAAGGCAAAACGTGGGGTGTTGTTGACGGGATGACTGTCGACCGAGGCGATTTGGGTATTACCGGCACCGACGCACCGAAAATTTACGAGACCGAGTGCTACTCCATGTCCACATACAAATTCAAAGTGCCCAACGGCCAATATACAGTCCGACTGCACTTCGCTGAAACATATGACGGGATAACAGGCGAAGGCCAAAGGGTCTTTTCCGTGACCATTAATGATAAGGTTGTTCTTGAGGACTTCGACCCCTATAAAGAAGGTGGCGGATTCGAAAAGCCCGTAGTTAAGGAATTCAAAGACATAACTATAACTAATGAAGAACTGGTCATAGGCTTCATAAGCGATATACAAAATCCCGAGATCAACGGCATCGAGATAGTTTCTGAATAACACAGCAAAACATATCTACTTGATCTCGCAGCAAAGCAGGTGGAGTGGCCGTTTGCTGGTGATGCGCGCTTTTTGTCAGGTTCGCTGCTGAAAGAAATTTGACTATATAGCAATATCACACAAAAGATTAGTTTGGGATAAATCTCTAACAGGGAACGAATAGTGGCAGGAAAACGGGCAGTTGTTTTACTAAGCGGCGGCCTTGATTCAGCTACAACTTTGGCTATAGCCCGCAATGAAGGTTTCGAGTGCTACGCCTTGACCTTTCGGTATGGCCAACGACATAAGCGGGAAATCGAGGCTGCAAAGAAAATAGCCGACTCTCTGGGAACGGCTGAGCATCGCATTATCGATATTGACTTAGCTGCCTTTGGCGGCTCAGCTCTAACTGATTCAACTATTGAAGTACCAAAGCACAGAACTGATTTAAATAAACACGATAAAATTCCACCTACCTATGTGCCTGCCCGAAATACTATTTTTTTAAGTTATGCACTTGCCTGGGCTGAAGTGCTGGGTGCGTTTGACATCTTTATCGGTGTCAACACAACCGACTACAGCGGCTATCCCGACTGTCGGGCTGAATTCATAGCCGCCTTCGAGAAGACCGCCAACCTCGCTACCGCAGCCAGCATACAACATAAAGGCCGATACCAAATTCACACCCCTATTATAAATATGACAAAGGCCGAAATTATCCTTACCGGCACTAAGCTCGGCGTCGATATCTCCCTGACACATAGCTGCTACGACCCCGACAAACAGGGCCGAAGCTGCGGCGGATGTGATTCCTGTAGATTAAGATTAAAGGGCTTTTCCGAGGCGGGATTAAAAGATCCCATCGAATATCGAATTACGAATACCAAATAACGAATATAGAATATCGAAATACAATATACTACATAAGAAGATAATGATAATAAACGAAATTTTCTATTCCTTGCAGGGTGAGGGGTTTTTAGCCGGCGTCCCCAGCGTGTTCGTGCGTCTTGCCGGTTGTCCTCTGCGATGTCGATGGTGCGATACGAAATATGCCTGGGACCCAAAAGCAGGAAAAAACTACAGCATTGATAAAATCATACAAACGGTACAGCAATGGCCGTGCAAGTTCATTGTAATAACCGGCGGTGAGCCGATGATAAATTCAGACCTGCCGCAGTTATTACGCCAGCTAAAAGCCACCGACAAACACATAACAATCGAAACTGCTGGTATAGCATACATCCCGGATATACCCTGTGATTTGATGAGTATAAGCCCGAAATTGAGTAACTCCAATCCTAAAGATCCCGCTCTTGCCGCAATCCATAAGAATTCAAGACTGGACCTTGCCGTCCTGGGCAAGATGATTGATAGCTATAAATATCAACTAAAATTCGTTGTGGACTCACAGGCCGACTTACCGGAAATCCAGCAGACCTTAGAGAAAATAAGAAATGTCGATTTCGAGAATGTAATGTTAATGCCGCAGGCTGTTACAAGAGATGGACTTTTAGCTAAATCAGCGATAGTAGCGGACATTTGCAAGCAAACCGGTTTTGTATTTTCACAGCGGTTGCAGGTTCTGCTCTGGGATAATCAAAAGGGCAAATAATTGAGGCCACTCTAACCTGTTTTTAAAGCGTTTTCTCTAAAAGTTTGACATATTTGACGTAGCCTCATATCATATTAGCTTGATTTGGCTGAACTCTATGATGAGGACGAGGAAACACCTCGTCTTTATTGCTATTGATTGAAAGGTTCTTTTCTTATGGCGAAACGAAAAGTAACTTTAAAAAATAAGCCGTTTGTATTAATCATTCGCGACGGATGGGGTCACAACCCAAACAGCAACGAAGATGAATATAACGCCGTTAAGTGTGGAAATACACCGGTAGATGATATGCTGATGGCTGAGTATCCAAACTGCCTTATCCACACCAGTGGCGAAGACGTGGGCCTTCCGAATGGAACAATGGGCAACAGCGAAGTAGGACATCAAAATATCGGCGCCGGCAGAATCGTACCACAGGAATCCGTAAGAATCAGCAAAACTATTCGAGACGGTTCTTTCTTCGAGAATGAGGAATTTCTGAATTTAATCAAGTTCGTGAAAGAAAAAAATGGCAAAATACACGCTATGGGCCTGTGCAGTGACATCGGAGTACACTCGCTGTTAGACCATCTCTACGGCCTGCTCGAATTGGCAAAAAGAAACGACGTAAAGGACGTTTTTATTCACGCATTCACAGACGGCCGCGATTCACCGCCGGACAGCGGAGCGGGTTACATCGCCGATATTGAAAAAAAGGCCGAAGAAATAGGCGTAGGCAAAATCGCAAGCGTTATGGGCAGATTTTATGCGATGGACCGCGACAGCCGATGGGACCGTGTGCAAAAGGCTTACGAATGTATGAAAATAGGCAAGGGTATCAAAGCAGCCAGCGCAGCAGAGGCGGCTGCTAACAGTTATGAAAAAGAAGTAACCGACGAGTTTATTGAACCGACGTGCATAGTCAATGAAGACAACGAACCATTGGCCACTATCGACGACGGCGACGGGGTAATATTCTTCAACTTCCGGGGCGACAGGCCCCGCGAAATTACACGGGCGTTTGTTGAGCCGGACTTCAAAGAATTTGCCAGAACAACCAAACCAGACATATATTTCGTCTGTACGACCGAATACGACGCAACGATACCTGCGCCGGTGGCATTTCCAAAGCTGCCTAAAATGAAAAATATCTTGGGGGCGTACTGGGGCTCTCTTGGCCTAAAACAATTTCGCTGTGCCGAAACGGAAAAATACGCGCACGTTACTTTCTTCTTCAATGACTACACGGAAAAACCATTCACCGGTGAAGACCGGCAAATTGTGCCTTCACCGCGAGTGCGAACATACGATTTGAAACCTGAAATGAGCGCTTACGAGGTCGCTGAGGTTGTACTGGAAAGACTTGACTCGAACAAATATGACGCGGTAGTGGTCAATTTTGCCAATCCGGACATGGTCGGCCACACCGGTGTATTATCCGCAGCAATTAAAGCAGCTGAGGCGGTTGACGAATGCGTGGGCAGGATATTGGACAAGGTCAGGACTATGGGCGGAGCGGCAATAATCACCGCCGACCACGGCAATTTCGAAAAAATGATAGACGGCAGCCCGGACAATCCACACACCGCCCATACCGTTGGCGACGTGCCGTTGGTTATCTTCGACGAACGCCACAAAAACAGCAAGCTCCGCGAAGGTGGAAGATTAGCCGACATAGGGCCTACCCTGCTGGAGATGATGGGACTGCCGCAACCAGAGGAAATGACCGGCAGAAGCCTGATAGTAAACTAACCCAAAAAGCATTAAGCAGATGTTCATAGAACGGAGAATCTTATGTTAAAAGTATTTCCTGAACCTATAAGAAGCTTACCCCAAGCGGATGTTCCTCTACGTGGGGCAAAGGCTTATCTTTCGCAATCAGAAAATCACCAGATTGTTTTCTGGAGGTTCGACGAGGATGTTGAAGTCCCGGAGCATTCCCACAAAGACCAATGGGGCGTGGTTTTGGAAGGCAAGATAAATTTGGTAATTGAAGGAGTTAAGCGAACTTATAAAAAAGGCGACCGTGTTTTCATACCAAAAGGAGCAAAACACTCAGCCAAAATATATGCAGGCTATGCTGATATTCAGTTCTTTAATCAAAGAAACCGCTATAAAAGAAAATAGATTCAAGCCCCTGTTTTCGAAGGAGTAACAATCTTGTGCAGTAATGATTGACTTGCCGCAACCCGAGGAAATGACCGGCAAAAGCCTGATAGAATAATGAATATCGAACAAGGAGCTTCGAATTTCGAAGTTCATCGTTCATCATTCGATATTAAAATGCGCCTTCCGGGGTCGGGAGAAAATAATGGGCCAGATAGTCGTCCTTGACCAGAATATGGTTAATATGATTGCAGCCGGCGAGGTGATTGAACGGCCTGCCAGTGTGGTCAAGGAGCTGATGGAAAACAGTATCGATGCCGGGGCGACAAAGATAATGGTGTCTATCGAAGATGGGGGCCGAAAATTAATATCGGTCGCCGATAACGGCTGCGGAATGGACGGCGAAGACCTGGCCCGCGCATTTGAGCCGCACACTACAAGTAAAATCAAAACTTCCAAAGATTTGCTCGGTATATCGACGCTTGGCTTTAGAGGCGAAGCATTAGCAAGTATTGCCTCGGTTGCACAAGTAAAGGCAACGAGCAGAGCAAAAGGTCAAGACGGCGCTAATTGTATTGAAATTGATTGCGGCAGCAAAGGTGAAATCAGCCCGGCCAGTGCAGATTACGGCACAACAATCCAAATCAGAGACATTTTCTATAAATTACCCGCCCGGCGAAAATTCTTAAGAACCGCCAATACCGAAATGGGCCATATCGCCGAGCAATTCACACGAATCGCATTAGCAAATAATAGTCTGGATTTAACGCTGATACACAACGGCAGAGAGCTTTACAGGCTATCAGACAAAGATAATCTACACCGTCGCATAGCTGAACTGTCACCTATACCTTCGAGCGGGATTTCTGAAAATTTGATTGAGACCGAAAGCAATGAAAAAGGATTACACATACTGGCCTTGATGGGCAAACCGAGCATTTCAAGAACAAGTAAGAAGTTTCAATATATATTTCTAAACGGGCGATTTATTCGCGACAAATTTATCTCGCACGCAATCAATGAGGCGTATCGAGGCCTCCTGGAACCTAACAGATTCCCCATCGTCTTTTTGTTTATTCGAATGCCCTATGAAGACTATGACGTGAACGTACATCCGACCAAGAGTGAAGTTCGTTTTTATAATGCCAATTTTGTTCATTCGCAAATCTTAGGCTGCCTTCGTGAAAAACTTTTAGGAACAGACCTACATATACCGGCAAAACTGCCGGGGACAACAGGCCTGCCCCAAAGTCGCGAAGGCCCCGCCCCAGGCCATAGAAGTCAGGCAATTGCCGATGCGATGGCAGAATTTTTCAAAAAGCACAGACCGGTCCAAACGCAAGAACAATTCAGCTACAAATCAAAACAACACCTCGTTGCACTGCACCCCCCTACCGGACAGATACCCGAAAACCATACCGGCCCAGCTACGACCTCGGCCTTGCGGGCTACGACGGACTCCGCCCCGACGAGCGCCGAGACGAGCCAACCTGTGCCGAAGATTCGCTCGGAAGAAAGAAAATTTATGCAAATACACGACAGTTACATTGTGGTACAAACTGATGATGGATTTGATATCATCGACCAGCATGCACTTCACGAACGAATAATATACGAAGATTTGTGCAGGCGAATACAAAAAAGCAAACTCGAATCGCAGAAACTGCTAATACCAGAAAGCTTTGAGGTAACTCCTTCGGGCGCTGATGCACTTAAAAATAATGCCGAGCTGCTCGAAAAATTAGGAATCGAGCTTGTGCCGTTCGGTCCCAAGACTATGGCTATCCAGGCCTTCCCCACCTTGTTGTCAAAGGCCGACCCACTTGATTTTGTCCAGGATTTAATCGACTTGCTCGACCGTAAGGACGTAAACCTTGATGGGGAAAGATTACTCGATGAGGTTTTGAATATGGCTGCGTGTAAGGCGGCAATCAAGGCCGGCCAAAGACTAACGATGAGCGAAATAGAACAACTGCTTTGGGACAAAGAAAACGCCGAGTCCGCAAGTCGCTGTCCGCACGGCAGACCCACCACGATAAAATTTTCGATAAGTGATTTGGAAAAGCAGTTCAAGAGAACCTAATGAATAAATGGTGGTGGCTATTGTTGATAATCTTGTGCCTGGCCGGCGTGGGATTTGTAATATTCGGTACTCAACAGGCTCAAAACCCAGCTCCCTCCCCGCCGGCGAATAATCCCGACAGGATCGTCTCACTTGCGCCGAGCCTTACGGAAATTCTTTTTGCGCTCGGGCTCGACGATAAAATTGTTGGTGTAACACTTAACAGCGATTATCCACCGGCAGCTCAAAAAAAAACGAAGGTGGGAACCTTTTGGCAGCCGGATACCGAAGCGGTGATAGCTGCTAAGCCGGATTTAGTGGTTACGTTGCAGATTGAACAGCAAAAGAGGGTTGCTGATAGTTTGAACAGATTGGGCTACCGGGTTTTAGCTCTGAAGATAAAGAAGATTGAAGAACTCTTCGCAGCGATTCAAAAAATCGGCACCGCCACAGGCTGTAAACAGCGTGCTGATGAACTCATCGAAAATATCAATAGTCAATTGCACTATTTGAAACTGAAATACAGTTCAACTAACAAGCCGAAGGTATTATGGGTAATACAGACAGAGCCTTTACGAGTGGCCGGTAGAAATACCTTTATCAATGAATTTATCGAACTTCTCAACGGAGAAAATGCTATTGGCCCTACTATTCAACAATATCCACCTATAGGTACTGAAGAGCTTCTTGCCTGCAATGTTGAAGTAATAATCCAATCTGCGATGGGAAAAACCGATATCGGCCGGCAACAACAGCAGGCAGAAGTTTTTTGGAACAAATGGGCAAGTTTGCCGGCTGTAAAGAACAATAAAATTTACGTTGTTAATTCGGACACTGTGTTAAGATTAGGACCAAGATTGCCGCAGGGCGTAGAAATGGTCGGCCGCTGCTTACACCCGGATACATCTATAAAAAGCAACGAAACCACACAACAAATCAGGTAGATTATATGAAGGAAAAAGTGATAATTTCATGGAGTGGAGGTAAAGACAGCGCATTAGCCCTTTATGAACTTCAGAAAACCAAAAGCTACGAAATCGTGTCCCTGCTGACAACCATAACCCAGGACTATGACAGAATCAGTATGCATGGTGTAAAGGCTATTTTGCTCGAAATGCAGGCAGAATCTCTGGGATTACCTCTTGAGAAAGTGTTTATTAGCAAGGACATCACCAACGAACAATATGAGCGTAAAATGTGGGAGGTCATGGCAAAATATCTGGCTGTTGGTATCTCCTCCGTCGTTTTCGGAGACATTTTCCTGGAAGAGATAAGAAAATATCGCCAAGATAATCTATCGAAGATAGGAATGAATGGAATATTCCCAATATGGAAGATGAATACCGCAGAACTCGCTCACGAATTCATAGATTCGGGCTTCAAAGCGATTATTACCTGCATCGACTCAAATCTCCTTGATAAAATGTTTATTGGCAGGACCTTTGATGAACATTTTTTATCTGAACTTCCTTCCGCCACTGACCCTTGTGGCGAAAATGGAGAATTCCATTCATTTGTATATGATGGGCCGATATTCCGAGACAGGATATTACACGCAAGAGGGGAAGTAGTTTTAAGAGAAAACCATTTTTACTATTGCGAATTGCTCCCTCTTCAGAACAGCAAAACCACTCTCTGTACTGACTTAACAGCTCAGGTAGGTTAATGGCTGAATTTTTAACAGCAAAAGAATTGGCAATCAAAGTTTCCATCTGCCTGGTGGTACTTATGGTTGTAATGTGTTTATGCGCTTTGATTGGAACACAAGATATTTCTATGGGAAAAGTTTTCTTCGGCCCGGGGCAGAAACCAGGTGATAATATCGATTACGAAATTTTTGTTCGCGTCCGATTGCCCCGAGTGATTTTAGCTGCTCTTGTTGGAGCAGCACTGGCCTGCTCAGGAGTTGTGCTGCAGGCGATTTTACGAAATCCTCTGGCCGACCCTTACATCCTCGGAATATCAAGCGGCGCGGGATTAGGTGTAATTATTGCAATCCTATCAGGAATAAGCTGGAACTTCTGGGGTGGTTCACCAATAGGGATTTTTGCATTTGCAGGAGCGCTTATAACCGTCTGGCTGGTCTGGTACATCGGGCATTTTACAGGTAAATCACAGGTAACAAGCTTGCTGCTTGCCGGAGTGGTAGTCAATGCTTTCTTCTCAGCAATAATAATGTTCTTAACATCCATAGCAAAAAGCGAACAATTATATTCGACAATATTCTGGCTGATGGGCAATATAACAGAAAAAGCCTTATCGATTTTGTGGGTCAGCACAGGATGTATCCTGGCAGGGATAATCGTCCTATTTACTGTTTGCCATAGGTTAAACGTTCTGGCCCTGGGCCAAGAGGAAGCAAAGGGACTTGGCGTTGATGTGGCAAGAACCAGGATAGTAGCATTTGCTTGTGCAGCTTTTGTAACCGCTATCGCTGTTAGTCTGAGCGGGCTAATAGGATTTGTGGGCCTTATCATACCTCACGGAGTCCGTCTTGCATTCGGACCCGACCATCGCCAATTGCTGCCTCTTAGTGCGATAATCGGAGCCGCATTTTTAGTCATCGCCGACACAATCGCCCGGATAATCGTTGCGCCCGCCCAATTACCGGTAGGCGTCATCACGGCCATTGCAGGTGGGCCGTTTTTTCTGATTTTGTTGGCTAAATACAGTAGAAAAGTTAGCTGGTTAAAATGAACGCTATTATAGAAGTTGAAAATTTGAGCTTTGGTTATATACCCCAAAACACAATCTTAAAAGATATCAGTTTCGAAGTAATTCAAGGTCGGTTTCTGGCCATAGCAGGGCCAAACGGTGCGGGCAAAACAACGCTGTTAAATCTGCTCTGTGGACTGCTCAGACCCAAAGCCGGTTCCATAAGGATCGACACAAAACCGGTGGAATCATATTCGATTAAAAAACTCGCACAGAAAGTCGCCGTAGTACGCCAGGAATTTGTGCCGGTATTTGATTTTACCGTCGCCCAGATGGTATCGATGGCAAGAACACCATATTTGGGCACATTCGGATTCGAGGACAAAACAGACAAACAGATGGTTAATGAAGCGCTCGAGGCGACCGATACGACCCAGTTTGCCCTGCGAGCCCTTGGAAGTCTGAGCGGCGGCGAACGACAGCGGGTTTTTATCGCAAGGGCACTTGCGGCGAACAGCCCGGTTTTGCTTTTGGATGAACCGACAAGCTTTCTGGATTTGAAACATCAGGTTGGCATATATGATTTGCTCAAAACCGCACAACTTGAAAAAGGCAAAACAATTGTGGCTGTAACGCACGATATCAACCTGGCAGCTCAATACTGCGATGAAATTTTACTTCTCGGTGCCGACGGCAACTATCATATCGGCGAAACCAAGGATGTTTTGTCACCGGAGCAAATCGAGCAAGTTTTTGGCGTCAGAACATTTGTGGGCAGGCTTGGCCAGGAAAAATTCTTTATTCCCCTGGGAAAATTTGCAAAAGACAGCGGACAAATCGCCGGCAAACCACACAACATCCAACAGGAATAAAAACAGCATGTCTCTGACGTAAACGCTTATATATCAAGAGGTTAAATCTGTCCGTGTAATTTATCTTGAATAATCTTATTATACTGACTATACTTTTGCCGCATGAACAACAGCCTGTGGATAAAACAAATACTATACACAACATAATTTAAGGTGTTATAATCGGCTTTTATACTAAACGTAAAATCAGTAGTAAGAAAGGTAAACCTGCAAGTGGCACAAAAACGTAAAAAAACATCCAGAGAAAAAGTGAGTTCGACTCGGACAAAGAAACGCTCTTTGACTTCCGCCGATACTGAGCATTTCAAACAAATGCTGCTGGAAAAACGCAGAGAAATCCTGAGAAATGTAAACGAATTTGAAGACGAAGCCTTGAAGAAATCCCGGCTGGATGCAACTGGTGATTTGTCAAGTATGCCAATCCATATGGCTGACATCGGAACCGATAACTACGAGCAGGAATTCGCTTTGGGGCTAATGGACAGCGAAAGGAAATTACTAAGAGAAATTGACAATTCATTAGGACGTATCGAGCAGGGAACTTATGGTATCTGTGAAGGCACCGGTAAGCCGATACCCAAAGCCCGGCTTGAAGCTCAGCCCTGGGCCAAATACTGTATCGAATATGCACGAATGTTGGAACAGGGCCTCGTACAGGAAGAATAAATGTAAGATTGATATCTTAGTATGAAACACAGATGTCCAGTCTGTCACAAAACCGTTAAAGCATCAATTCAAGAACAATCTAAACAAGCAACATTCTTTCCTTTCTGCTCCAAGCGATGCAAGCTGATAGATCTGGGTGCCTGGCTGGATGTCAAATACAAAATAGTCTCCAGACCAGACTCGCAACAATCCGGTGAGCCATCCGATAATTCCCCTGACACCGATTCCGAAAAGCCGTAAACAACCGCATTTAGAAAACAAAATCTTAAGAATTTGTTGAAACCAACCGATAATACGTTATATATACATTCGCGGTTATTCTTTACAAGGCCAATAATTTTAGTAACTTTTAGAAAGGAAACAAAATGGTCAGCGAAAAAGAATCCTCCACAGTTTTTGATGATCTTCTCTTTCCGAAAATATTCAAGACTTTCCGCATGTCTATTCAGCCAACCAAATTAATAATTGCCTTTTTGGCACTGGCTATTATATGTCTGGCCGGCTGGATTATGGACTTCAGTGAAACAGTGGTTGCCCAGGGTAAGATCACAGAGCTTGATATATATATGACTAATCCGGCACAAGTAGATTCGTACATCGAAGGTTTTAAGGGAGAAAGCCAGGGTACAGGAGTATTCTCTACGCTTTGGCGCTTCGCCGCCACAAAATTCCAGGGCGCAGTAGATTCGGTATTCGCATTCGACATCGCGGGTGTAGTGAAAAATATCGCTGATTATTTCAAGGCGGTTGAATGGGCATTAAGATACCACCTTGTTTATTGTATCATCTTTTTTGTTATAAAACTGGCTGTGATTTCCATCGCCGGCGGCGCTATCTGCCGAATCGCAGCGCTACAATTCTCCCGAGGCGAAAAACCCGGTCTGACCGAAGCACTGCGATTCAGCACAAAAAGATTCACAAGTTTCTTCACCGCGCCTCTGGTACCGGTCGGCATAATAATCTTCATAGGACTGTTCATATTTCTCCTCGGGCTGATAGGCAACATTCCCTGGGCCGGTGAGCTGTTAATGGGTATCTTTATGCTGTTGGCTTTGATTGCAGGAGCGCTGATAGCGGTTGTTCTGATAGGGGCTCTTGCCGGATTCAACCTGATGTTCCCCGCTGTAGCGTATGACGGCTCAGACTGTTTTGATGCGATAAGCCGTTCCTTTAGTTACGTATATGCCAAGCCCTGGCGAATGGGCTTTTACACGGCAATAGCTGCGGTTTACGGTGCAATTTGTTATACATTTGTTCGATTTTTTACCTTTCTGCTGCTCGGCGTCACCCACCGGACCTTGCAGTTAGGCGTCTTGGTTGAAAACAGCAAAGAGGTAGATAAGCTCACAGCAATCTGGCCGAAGCCGGAATTTATGAATTTGCTTGGCTCTGCAAATATTGCAACAACTAACTGGGCCGAATCATTGGCGGCCTTTTTAGTACTCTTATGCTTACTTGGTGTCGTCGGCTTAGTAGTTTCTTTCATAATAAGTTTTTATTTTTCCGCCAATACCATAATCTATTCGCTTATGCGCAACAAGGTTGACAATACTGCTCTGGAGGATATTTATAAATATAACGATGAGGTAGAAATCGAGCCAGCCACAACCGAACCCCAGACCGACGAAGCTCAGTCGGACTCATCATCTTCACAAGAGTAACAGAACAACCTTTTAAGCGAATACTTACAGTATGCCGGATAAATAGTTTTGGGTTGCAGGATTTTTCTCATCCTGCTTTATGGACACACACTTAAGTCGTTGTTATTCTCAAGTTCGTTTATCAACAATGATGGGTAGAAAACATAGTGTCGATAAAAAATGCCAGAGACAAACAGAAATACACAGTTGAACTTTAAGAACCAAAATCCACTAAAATCCTCAACTCCCCCCCCTACTATGTTTCTTCGTTTCCGCAGAGGGATGATCATACTTGCTCATATAATTGCCTTCGCTTGCTCTTTGATGCTTTCCTTCCTGGTGGTACATAAAATGCGGTTCGAACGACCAGGTTGGGTAGACATATATCCACCTTTGTTACTTTTTTTTCTCATCATTAAGCTGCCGGTATTTGGACTTTTCAAGCAATACCGTGGGTGGTGGCGCTACGTAGGGATTTCCGATCTTCTCGGAATATTTAGGGCCTCGCTGATAAGCACTTTAATTATCGTAGCTTTATGGTTTACAATGGGTCGTATCGATGCCGTTCGCGCACATCTACCACTGGACATGAAAAGGCCTGCCGAAGGTGTATGTATAGCCGATATGTTTGCCACCGTTTTGATGCTTGGCGGATTGCGGATATTAATACGGCTATACTATGAGGAGTTTCGAACTGCCGAAGCAGGCCGACTGAAGCGATTTCTTATAGTAGGCGCAGGCAATGCAGGCGAAGCACTGCTGCGAGAAATTCACCGTATGCCCGTAGCCCAATATGAGGTTGTCGGCTTTATTGATGATGACCCCATTAAAAAAGGCACTAATATTCATGGAATACCGGTCCTCGGCACTGTGGAGCAGCTGCCCGAAGTCTGCGAGGAACGCAACATCGAAGAAATTGCCATCGCAATGCCCTCAGCGAGCCACAGTGAAAGAATGCGTGTTGTTCGGGTATGCGAAGGCATCAAAATTAAGTTCCAGACCGTACCATCAATAACCGACATTGCTTCTGGAAAGCTCCGTGTTTCACAAATTCGAGAGGTGGATATTAACGATTTGTTAGGTCGAGAAGCTGTACAGCTTGACCTGGACCTAATAGAAGCCTTTGCCAAGGATAAAACAATTCTGGTTACCGGCGCAGGCGGCTCCATCGGTTCGGAAATGTGCAGACAGCTATGCAATTTCAATCCGAAGCTGCTTTTGCTTATTGAGCAGGCTGAAAATCCACTGTTTTACATAGAGCGTGAATTGCACAAACAATTTCCCGCAGTTCGCATAAAAGCACTTATTTGCAACATTACCGACAGGACCCGCGTGGATGAAATCTTTGAAAATTACAAACCACAGGTTGTAATTCACGCTGCCGCTCATAAGCACGTACCTTTGATGGAGCTTAACGCCGGCGAAGCCATTAAAAACAATATAGTCGGCACACAAGTCGTCGCCAACGCTGCAGATAATTATGGTACTATAAACTTTGTAATGATAAGCACCGATAAAGCCGTTAATCCAACCAGTATAATGGGCTCATCCAAACGAATTGCGGAAATGTATGTCCAGGACTTAAGCACAACCAGCAAAACACACTTCGTGACAGTAAGGTTTGGCAATGTGCTTAATTCCGAAGGTTCAGTAGTACCTATATTCAAAAAGCAGATAGCCGAAGGCGGACCAGTGACCATCACTGATCCAAAAATGAAACGTTACTTTATGACCATACCGGAAGCAAGCCAGCTCATTCTCCAGGCAGCAGCAATGGGAAAAGGCGGAGAAATTTTCGTGCTCGATATGGGCAAACCAATAGAAATCCTGGAACTGGCCAAGACACTTATTACCCTCAGCGGTTTCAGGCCCAAAGAAGACATAAAAATAGAATTTACAAATCCCAGACCCGGCGAAAAGCTTTTCGAGGAGCTTCGAATAGAAGGCGAAGATATGCAGCGCACAAGGCATCCCAAAATCAGTATATGGAAGAATATTCCGATGGATCGCGACAGGCTTAGGTCAGGTATAAAGGAACTGGTAAATATCGCCAAAGCACAAAACAACAGTCAAATAGTTCAGAAAATCAAGGAGCTTGTACCGGAATATATCGGGGGCAACCAGGAAAGTGCCTAAAGTGAGCTAAAGTGTCTAAAGTGAACTAAAGTGAGTTCCAAACTTTAGGCATTTCAAACTTTAGTTTAATTAAGGTATCCTCTTGTCGGTGAGTTTACTGGGCTTATCAAGAAGCATAAGCGTGTCTAAGTCTTCCATAAACTCCTGCTGATTAATACGAGCAGTACGCTCATGCCTTCTGCGCCCTTCAGCGGTAGTCTCACCCATCTGGTCATAAGAACTGCACCCTAAAGGCAAGAAAAACAAAGCGCACAAAACAATAACCAAAACCACCTTACCAACAGAAACGCCTTTCATCATCATTCCCTCTTTGAAATCTACATTTAAGCTACAGTTATCGGGCGGGCCTAATTTATCGGCCAGCCTGCGTTTTTATTATTAAGGCGCTAAAAAATACACCCTTGACTATTTCTATATTATAGCAGCCGCCAATGCTATTGTCAAGCCCATTGCCAATTTCTTGCCCTTATTGCCAGAATATTTCCCATTTACAGTACTTCCACTGTGCCTTATGCCGCAATTTCTAAACCTGCCAACGCAACAATGCTCCCTCGTTTGGGAAAGAACCTGCCCCCGGAAATACCAGAAAAAGTCTTTTTCCAGCCCCCAAAACGCCATTTCTTCTGAAATCGCACCTTTTATTTGCCGATAACCCTCTTAATTAAGTGGAATACTATCTAAAGACTGGACGATGCCGGAAATGAACGACTCACTAAGCACCTATAGTGATATATCCGACACGTATTTCGTGTCTACCTTTGAATTACCCTTCCAAAATCAGGAGGCCGTAAAATGAATAACGGCGAAAAAGAAGTGATTGGGTTCCCACAAGGCGGAGTCCCTCACCGTATTCTCGTCATAAGCGAAAATCCCGATATTCACAGAGATTTTAAAACCATTCTCCTTGAAGAGCAAGCCAATACAAAGTTGGACTCGCGTAGTGCTAAGCTTATCGGCCGCAGCGTCCGTAAATCCACGCCCAAGAGCAAGTATGAGCTCGATTTTGCATCTCAAGGAAAAGATGGACACAAAAAGATTAAACAGGCGCTTTCCCAAAATCGCCCATATGAACTGGTTTTTGTCGATATGCACATATCCCCGGGCTGGGACAGCCTCGAAACGATAGAGCACATCTGGAAGACCGACCCTAACATTCAGGTTGTCCTCTGCACAGCCCATTCCGACCATTCCTGGGAAGAAATAAGCCGGCGGCTCGGAACGTCGAAAAACCTTCTGATTCTCAAAAAACCCTTCGATAGCGCCGAAATCGCTCAACTCGCCGCCACACTGACCGAAAAATGGACTTTAGCTAAGCAGGCCTCTATGAAGATGGACGAATTAGAGCAAATGGTCGAAGACCGAACGCAAGAACTGGAAACAACCAATAAAAAAATCCAAAAGGAAATCGCTGAGCGCAAACAGGCAGAGGAGACGCTACGGCAGAACGAAGAGCGCTTGAAGATACTATTTGAACATGCCCCTGATGCCATTTTCTTGAACGACACTAAGGGTAATTTCATCGATGGTAATAAAGCTGCGGAGGAAATGGTTGGATATGCGAAAGAGGAATTCATTGGGAAGAATTTGTTTGAGATGGGATTGCTGTTAGAAGAGCAAGTACCTAAGGCGGCCAAACATTTAGAAGAGATTAACAACAGCAACCTAACAGGGCCAGACGAGTTTACCTTAAAAAGGAAAGATGGCAGTTATGTAACAGTTGAAATAAGAACTTTCCCAGTAGGAATAGGAAACCAAACATTAGTTTTAGGCATCGCACGCGACACCGCCGAGCGCAAGAAATCCGAAATTAGTCAGAATGAACTTATCGAAAAAGTGGATAAAATTAACAGAGAACTGAATGATTTTGCATCGATAGTCTCGCATGATTTGAAGGCGCCGCTACGAGGGATTAAGACTTTGGCCAATTGGATATTAGCCGACTGTGCGGATAAGCTTGGGGACCAAGCCAACGAGCAAATAAATCTGCTTTTGGATCGCGTAGAGCGGATGTATAACCTCATTGAGGGCGCTCTTCAATATTCGAGACTCGGGCAGACAAAAGGAAAACAGATTCAGGTCAATCTCAATAAATTTGTTCCGGAAATTATTAATATGGTCGTTCCGCCGGAAAACATTACAGTTACAATCGAAAACGAACTGCCTGTAATTGAGTGCGACGAAACTCAGATTATGCAGGTTTTCCAGAATCTGTTGAGCAATGCTATAAAATATATGGATAAGCCACAAGGCTGGATAAAAATCGGCTGCGTCGAACAGAACGGCTTCTGGAAATTCAGTGTCGCTGATAACGGGCCTGGTATCGAAGAAAAGCACTTCGAAAAAATCTTCAAGATATTCCAGGCATTGCCGACCTCTCCAAAGTTTGAAGGCACGGGAGTCGGCCTTACCATCACAAAGAAAATTGTTGAGTTATATAACGGAAAGATTTGGGTGGAATCAAAAGTTGGCGAAGGAAGCACTTTTTTCTTTACTTTGCCAAAGCAGAAGAGACCCTGCCTTACGGGAACCAAAATGGGGACCAAAAAATGAGAAACTCGAAACCGATATTGCTCATTGAAGATGATAACGTGGATGTGATGACCGTGGAACGTGTGTTCAGAGACCTAAAGATTGAAAACCAGCTCGTCAGCACAAGCAACGGCGAGCAAGCTTTGGAGTATCTAAGAACCAACGATAATAAAAAGCCATGCGTTATCTTGTTGGATTTGAATATGCCCAAGATGAACGGCGCCGAATTTCTAAAAATCGTAAAAACAGACGAGGCATTGAAAAAGATTCCCGTTATAGTGCTGACTACCTCCAGCCAACAACAGGATGTAGTCGAAAGCTTCAATCTCGGCGCTGCCGGCTATATGGTCAAATCTGTTGATTACGGAAAGTTTGTGGAAACAATAAGGATAATTAACCTGTACTGGACCTTAAGTGAACTGCCATCAAATGGAGATTAAAAACAATGGAAAATAAAAGATACAAGATTTTGCTCATTGAAGACAATCAGCTCGACCAGATGGCTTTTAAGCGCTTTATGGACGATAACGCCATTCCGTACGATTGTGCAATCGCCGGCTCTGTTTCAGAGGCCCGGCACGTATTGAATTGCGACCGGTTTGATATTATAATTGCCGACCACTCACTCGGGGACGGCACAGCTTTTGACATTCTGGGTTCGGCCAAGGATACGCCCATTATAGTCGTTACCGGAGCAGGAGATGAGGAAACAGCCGTAAAACTGTGGAAAGCCGGGGCTTATGACTATCTGATAAAGGACCTCGACCAAAACTATCTCAAAGCCATTCCAATAACCGTCGAAAATGCCATCAGCCACAAGATGGTCGAAAAGAAACTCCAATTGCTCTCGGGCGCTGTTATGAGCACCAACGATAGTGTCTATATTACCGATATGCAGGGCAGGATTATCTTCGTTAATAAGGCATTTTGCCACACTTATGGATACGAGGAAGAAGAGATTATCGAAAAAAACAGCGCTGTCCTCTGGATAGGAAAACATCAGACCGAAAACACCAGAAGTGTCTTCCAGACCCGAACTGTTGGAAGCTCCTGGGAAGTTGGATTCTACCATAAACGAAAGGATGACAGCCTATTTCCGGTCTCTCTTTCAAGGTCAACCATCAAAGATTCAAAGGGAAACGAGGTTGCGATTGTTGGAGTCGCTCGTGACATTTCCGAGCGAATCTTTATAGAAGATGAACTCAGAACTGAAAATCAGAATTTGAAGAAACAAATTACGGAGCTGGAAGAAAAACTTGGAACAGAGTATAGCTATTCAGCGCATAATGCTTAACGCTCTCAGCCCTTCCAGCATTGAATGGAGTATGATGGTTACAGAACAAAACAAGAAAAAAAGCTATCTTTTAAAGAGAGCATAATGGCAGAAAATAGCAGCAGACCACAACACAGTGAATTGGTCGAGAGCCAGATAAGACATAGTTACTCCGCTCCTCTGCCGACCTCCTCCAGGAATTGGCTGGAAGTGGGCGATATAATGACCGAAGATGTCACTACAGTCTGTCCGGGAAGCTCTTTGGTCTCGGCTGCAAAGATTATGTCGGATAAGAACATATCCTGCATCATTGTTTCAGACAATAGAGATTTGTCAGGAATTATTACAGAGACGGACCTGCTGAAAAGGGCAGTAGCTGACAGTACTGATTTCCGCAAGATGAAAGTAGAGCACATTATGTCCTCCCCTGTCCGGAGCGTGCCCTGCAATCTTTCGGTTCTGGAAGCCAGCAGAATCATGGAAGCTGAAAACATCAGGCGGCTTGTCATTCTGGATGAGGAACGGCTGGTTGGTATCATAACACAAACCGACGTTGTCCGAGTCCTGACATCCTATGGCATGTGGAAAAATGTCTCAGAACTTATGACCTCTGATGTGGCTGTTATAGCCGGTTCGGCAAGTGTCAGAGAAGCTGCAGAGGTCATGGCTTCACGAGATATATCCTGTCTGGTCGCTATGGATAACGACGACGTTGTGGGCATCTTTACGGAACGAGACCTTCTCAAAAGAGTCATCGCCCTGAAGCGAAATCCGGCCCAGACTATTCTACGAGACGTAATGTCTTCTCCGGTGATGAGCGTACCTTCCAACTACTCTATTCCAAGTGCCAGCAAAATGATGGAAAAGATGAGAATTCGCCGGCTGCTCGTTATGGATGACAGAACTTTACTCGGAGTAGTAACTCAGACCGACATTCTCAAGGCCATCAAAGGCAGGCTCCAGGAAGAGGAAGAAAACTACTTCAGGCTTCTGAGCGAGTCCCGCAACTGCATTTATATCGTCGATTTGAATAATAATACAACCTATGTTAATCCTGCCTTAATGAAATTGCTGGAGATAACCGACCAGGACGAACTTATAAACAAGCAGTTTTTGCCGGAACGATTCTGGGAGAATCCTCATCAGCGAGACCGGATTTTGGACCAATTGAAGAAAGCAAGTGTTGAAGTCGAAGAGCTGACTCTGAGAACCACCAAGGGCAAGAAGCTGTTTGTTACGCTGTTCTCAACCCGCACCAAGAACATTAAAGGCCAAACCAACGGAAGTCAGGGTGTTCTTTACGACATCACGGCGAAAAAGGAGCTGGCAACCCTCAGAGAAATGGAGCACCAGCTCCGCGGAAGTGAGGACCTCTTGAGAGCAACTATTGAATCTACCGCTGATGGTATTCTGGTGATTGATGAAAAAGGCTGTATCAGCCATATGAACAAGCGATTTGTGAAGATTTGGGATGTTCCTGAAGAGCCGATTCAGGAGGGAGATTTCCAGAAACTGTTTGAACATCTTGGCTGCAAGTTAGAAAATCCATCCACCTTTCTTGAAAAGCTGCAAGCTCCGTGTTCTATCGATGAGGAAAGTTTCGACACCTTATACTTAAAGGAAGGTGAGGTTCTGGAAGTATATTCCCTGCCATTGATTCGACACGGAAGATTTACAGGACGGGTTTGGAGCTTTCGCGACATAACCGAGCGCAAGCAGGCGGAGGAGGAGTTAAAACGAGCAGCGGAAGAATGGCAGTCAACTTTTGATTCTGTTACAGATTTAGTTTCGGTTCATAACAAAGATTTTAAGTTTATTAGGGTGAATAAAGCTTGTGTTGATGCTTTTAACATAAAACCCGAAGAATTTGTTGGCAATGCGTGCTATGAGATAATCCATGGAACAAAAGAGCCCTGGCCAAATTGTCCTCATAATAAAGCAATTGAGACAGGACGACCAGCCACAACAGAATTTTTCGAGCCTCGCCTCGGGATTTATTTGGATGTGTCTGTTTCACCTATACTTGGTCAAAACGGTGAGGTTCTCGGCGGAGTGCATACTGCCAAGGATATCACCGAGCGCAAGCAGGCCGAGGAGGCACTGCGGAAAGCTCACGATGAGCTGGAAGTACGCGTTGAGGAACGGACGGCCGAACTAGCGCGAGCCAATAAAGTCCTGGAGTCCGAAATAGCCGAACGCAAGAAGGAAGAAGAGAGGCTGGATAAAGTTAATAAATGCTTTTTGAGTTTTGGTCCAAATCCAGATGATAATATAAATAAAATCGTTGAAACTGCAGGACTTATTTTCAAAGGTACATGCGCGCTCTATAACAAGGAAGAAGGTGCTGTTTTATGTACAAAAGGAGGGTGGAATATTCCGGAGAACTTCAAAGAAGAAGACAACAAAGAAGGCCATATTTGTTATGATGTTATAAGCAAGAATAAAGATGAGCCATTTGTAATCAACGGTCTTGATGAAACGCTTTATGCCAAAACTGATCCCAATGTTACCAAATACAAACTCAAGACATATGTCGGCTGTGCTGTTAAAGCCCACGGTAAAGCCATCGGCTCTTTGTGTGTTGTCTTTCAAAAAAATAGAACGTTCAATGCAAACGAGCTGAAAATTTTCTATATCCTCGCCGAGGCCCTTGGCGTTGAGGAAGAGCGCAAGAAGGCAGAGGATGTTCTGGAAAAGCTGAACAAATATCTGGAATCAACCGTCCGCGAGCTGACTCGTACAAACAAAGAGCTGCAAGAGTTTGCATATATAATAGCCCACGACTTAAAGACACCACTGCGGGGAATCGGAACTTTAGCCGAGTGGTTATCAACAGACTACGCCAACAAGTTTGATGAACAAGGCCAAAAACAGGTTAAGATGCTCGCCGAAAGAGCAACGCGAGCGGATAAACTGGTCGATAGTATCCTTCAATATTCGAGCGCCGGACACGCCAAAGAAGAACAGGAACAGATAGATTTGAACACACTGCTATCTGAAATAATTCATGAGATTGAACCGACGGAAAATATCGAAATAACCATCGAGAACAAACTTCCTGTCCTAACGTGCCAAAAAACACACATCAGTCAAGTCTTCCAAAACCTGCTGAGCAATGCCATACAACATATGGACAAAGAGAAAGGCCAGATCAACGTTGGTTGTATCGAGGAGGAAGGTTTTTGGAAATTCAGTGTCGCCGATAATGGCCCTGGAATTGACCAGAAGTACTTTAAAAAGATTTTCAAGATATTCCAGACGCTTTCGCCGCCAAACGAAACTGAATCCACCGGCATAGGCCTTTCTGTAGCGCAAAAAATCGTTAAGCTGAACGGCGGCAGAATCTGGGTTGAGTCAAATCCCGGCGAAGGAAGCACATTTTTCTTCACACTTCCAAAGTCAGGCGTACCCCGGGAAGTTTCTATAGGGGACAATTCAGAAGATATAAAATAGTTCATTTCACAAGTCCCTGTTAAGCTTTGTCTTACGGAGACTCCTTCCAACAGGGCAAGCGTATGTATCCATATTGAAGAAGCCAGGAGCAGAGTCTTCAAACCCTGGTCTGAGTTCGTCGAAGGCCTGTTTGGTGCTGGTCTCAACAAAAGCCTTATGGAAAAAATTTATATTGACATCACACCCATCAGACGTTTTAATTCTTTTCCTGTCGATATGTCGAGTTGTGCATAACCGGACAGAGCTTTATGGAGAAGCACAGATGGAGACAAACCAAGAATTACTTAATGCCATTCTCAAATCCGCCAAGAGCAGACCAGAGTCGGACGACATAAAGAGGTTGACGTGTGCTGAGGCCTTTGAGCTGGCGAAAAACTTTGAGACGGAAATTATTGAGATTGGTCATATTTGCAATCAGCACAATATCAGAATCTGTAAATGTCAGCTCGGCTGTTTTGCATGAAAGTCAGGAGAACAGGAACGTGAAAAAGTTGAGAGCAAGGTTCAAGCTCTGGCTGAGCACAAGAGACACTGAAGGCGTTTTCGGCGACGGCAAATGGCGGCTGCTTAAAGCCATCGAAAACACAGGCTCATTAACTTCGGCCAGCAAGTCGCTCAGGATAAGCTATCGAAAGGCCTGGGGTGACCTGAGAAAAGCGCAGGAGGCTTTGAATATCGCCTTAATAGAAAAACAGCGAGGCGGCATCCTGGGCGGCCAAACCATTCTAACCGAGCAAGGCAAAAAATGGGTCAAAGCATATACGAGATTTCGTGACGACATCGAAAAAGCGATAGAAAAGGCTTATGAAAAACATATCAGGAAACTTGTAGATTGAGTAAAACGGTAAAGGTCAGTTTAATTCTTCCAGCTCTCGGCCTTCTGGGGCTGGTACAATTTGTAGCTCATGATTCGTGGCTCATCGTTCGTTCGGAGCACGATTCACAGCAGCTATTCATCTTTCACGCAGGAAGTCTCGCAGTTCCTTTCAAACAGATATGTCAAGAATTCAACACTCATCACCCTGAGGTTGAAATTATTTGTGAAGCAGCGGGCAGTCGAATGTGTGCGCGAAAAATTGCGGACTTAAACAGACCCTGTGACATTATGGCATCATCGGATTACACGGTAATCGAAAAGCTTCTGATTCCCGAATATGCCGACTGGAATATAAAGTTCGCAAGTAATGAGATGGTCATCGCTTTTGGCGATAATCCCCACCGGGCAAATCACATCAACAAAGACAATTGGTACGATATTTTGCTGGAAAAAGACGTCGTCTTCGGCAGGTCTGACCCAAATGTGGACCCATGTGGATACAGGGCATTGCTCACAATGATGCTGGCGGAAAAATTCTATAACAGGCCGGGTCTTGTTGACATAATGACGACAAAAGACCAACAATATATCCGCCCAAAGGAAGTTGATTTATTAGCGCTTCTGGAAACAGGTGCGCTTGATTACGTCCTAATATACCGAAGCGTTGCCGAGCAACACAACCTCAGATATATAGTGCTGCCCGATGAAATTAACCTAAAGAAAGCCAACTTTTCTGATTTTTACAACACTGCTTCGGTTCGTTTGACCGGTAAAAAGCCAGGAGCATTTATCACCAAATCTGGTGAGCCAATAATATACGGCGTTACCATACCAAACAATGCACCAAACAAAAAACTTGCTTTGGCTTTTTTAACATTTTTGCTCGACACCGATTCGGGTGGGGCAATTCTTGAAAAGAACGGGCAAAGCCTGGTAATCCCTTCGCCGACTGATACCTTTGATAAACTGCCGGAATCTTTGAAAATCTTCGCGCTCCCAAAAAGCGTAAAATGAAAAGCAAAATATCAAATACGAAATACGAGCCGCTTTCACTGCTGTTCGCCGCACTCGGTGGTGTTGTGCTGCTGTTTATTATTGCTCCGCTTATAAGTTTGTTTGTGAACTGTTCGCTGCCGGAACTTGCCGAGACGGCAAAAGACGATGAAGTCCGAAACAGCATCTGGCTTACATTATGGACGTCGATGGCGGCAACAGGGCTTTTCGCTATTGCCGCTATTCCTTTTTCGTACTTGCTGGCGAGAAAAGATTTCCCGTTCAAGGGACTTATTACCGGCATTATTGACCTTCCGATTGTCATACCACATTCGGCAGCGGGATTAGCTCTACTGAGTATCGTGTCTCGAAGTACCCTTTTGGGAAAGGCTGCCGCCAAAATGGGTTTCAGTTTCGTTGGCAGCAGTGCGGGCATAATGATAGCGATGGCTTTTGTCAGCATTCCGTATCTTATCAATTCTGCTCGAGACGGCTTTCTTGCTGTCCCGGAACGTCTTGAAAAGGCTGCGTTAAATCTCGGGGCAAGCCCCTTAAGGGTGTTTTTGACTGTCTCGATTCCTTTGGCAGCCAGGCCAATTTTGTCAGGCTTGATTTTAATGTGGGCACGGGGGATGAGCGAGTTTGGTGCGGTACTAATTATCGCTTATCATCCGATGATTACGCCCATATTAATCTATGAGCGTTTCGGAGCTTTTGGTCTGAAATACGCTCAGCCGGTGGCGGTTCTTTTCATAGCGGTTTGTCTGGCGTTTTTTATTACACTGCGGGTTTTAGCCGGGGACAAAGAAGATGCTCAGCGTTAGACGGATTTCCAAAGCCCTGCCGGATTTCGGGATAAACGATATATCCTTCGATGTCCAACAGGACCAATATTTTATCCTGTTAGGGAGAACCGGTGTGGGCAAAAGCGTATTGCTCGAGACCATAGCAGGTCTTATCCGCCCGGATTCCGGCCAAATATTTCTCGACGGAAAAGATATAACCAACGAGAAAATTCAGAAACGAAAAATCGGCTTGGTTTTTCAGAATAGCACACTTTTCCCGCATATGACGGTTTATGATAACATTGCATATCCCCTTCGGACCAGATACGCAAAGTCTCGAATCCCAAAGCGAGTAGCCGAACTTGCCGAAGATTTCACAGTTACTTACCTTCTTAAGCGCAAACCCCAAACACTCTCAGGCGGAGAGTCCCAACGTGTCTCTCTGGCCAGGGCGGTGGCGAGTGAGCCGCAGTGCCTGCTCCTGGATGAGCCCATATCCTCACTGGATGCAAAATCTCGACCACAGATGCGTACTCTTTTACGGAAGATTAACACCAGGGGGCAAACTATAATACATGTAACTCACGATTACGCCGAAGCCCTTTCCTTAGGGACACACATCGCGGTTATGGAAGGAGGAACAATTGCACAGACAGGAACCGCTGAGGAGATTTTTCAGCACCCAAAATCCGAATTTATCGCTCGGTTTATCGGTATCAGAAATTTCTTCAAGGGCCAATTGGAAAAACCATACCACCAGGTAGGCCTGAGACGGTTTAGAACAAACGGTCTTGATATTTCAGTTCTTACCGACAGTCCTGCTGGTAACGGCTTCGTCTATATTCGAAGTGAAGATGTTACGATTCGAAATCTTAGCTCGATGACAAGCCCAACAAGTGCCCTCAATAACTTTGAGGGAACGATTGTGGATGTCGTGCGAGACGGCCTTGGAGTCGAAGTCATAGTTGACATTAGCACAGGAAAACCACAAATGCACAAAACAACGAATGGCAATCCTGTGGAAGTTTCAGCATTAATAACTGCTGAATCTGCGAAGACCCTGAATTTTCATTTTGGGAAAAAGGTGTGTATAAGTTTCAAGGCCTCCGCCGTCAAATATGTTGAGGAATAAAATGCTTAAGCTTGATGGAATGTTGATGATTGGTTCTGCCGGAAGCAATGTGGGTAAGACCGATCTGGCCTGCACACTCCTTAGAAAATTCAGCAAGACCGGTGATATAATAGGAATAAAGGTTACTACTATAAAGGACAAAGACGGCCAATGCCCTCGGGGCGGTGAAGGTTGCGGGGTGTGCTCCTCGCTGGAAGGCGTCTATTGCATTACGGAAGAGACCGATAGCAGCTCAGGTAAAGATACAGCAAGACTTCTGAGTGCCGGTGCAAGCCGGGTTTTCTGGCTTCGCGTTCTCAAAGAGCACCTTCAGCAGGGAACAACCGCCCTGCTGGACATCATCGGCCCTGATGCCGTTTCAATTTGTGAATCAAACTCACTGCGGCAAATTATCGAGCCGGGACTTTTCCTGATGGTCAGGAACCGTAACTTGAAAGCCTGGAAAAGCTCAGCCCTACAGGTAAAAAAACATGCGGACAGAATTGTGATTTCAGATGGCAGCAGCTTTGATTTCGACCTCGAAAGGATAAAACTTAGAGACGGCAAATGGATAATATCCCGCACCAAAATCAGCGCCGAGGCGAAACCAGTAAACCAGTATCGAACAGGCCAGCGACCGAGGGAATTTTGGTGCGGGACAAAGGCGACAGCGATAATTATGGCCGGCGGCGGCAGCAGCCGAATGGGCACTGATAAGAGCATGCTGCCGATTAAGGGTAAACCTCTGATAGAAACAATCTGCGAGCAGCTTCGCGGCTCTTTCGACCAGATACTGATAAGTGCTAATGAAGTGGACAAGTTCGCGTTTCTTGGCTTGGAGGTCGTCCCCGATAAAGTGCCGGAACAGGGACCTTTGATGGGTATAGCTTCGGCTCTGGAGGCCTCGGTCAATGAACTCAATCTCGTAGTTGCCTGCGATATTCCAAAAATAAACATGGCCTGTATTAACAGGATGCTCACCGAAGCCATTGAAAGCCAGGCAGATATAGTTGTTCCAACCACTGGTGAGGAAAAATACGAACCGCTCTTTGCTATCTACCGCAAAAGTGCGCTCGAAGCCATAAACAAAACACTCTCATCAGGGAAACGTAAAATAACCGATGTATTCACCCTGTGCACGGTCAAGCATATTGAGCTGGACGACACAGACTGGCTCATAAACCTCAATACAATGGCTGAGTATGAAGAATTCCAAAAAAAGCTGATTTGATGTGCAAAGCTATACAGAAATGAAAACCGAATATAGGCACGAAGCACAATGGCTCACGAAGGTCTTTGGGAACAACTTGACAAACTCGACGGCACTAAAACAGCACAACGGGCAAATTGCCAATATCTCAGAAGCCCTGAGCGTTACATTGTTACCCTGCTGAACGCCGAGTATGTGGTTAATCTTTCGGACAGGAGTATCTTTTCCGCCCGGTCCGGTTCTCCACAGGAACCTGCGGAGTTTCTCGAACAGCTCTGCATACTTGCATATTTGATAAATGCCCAGGATCTGCCTTTAGCCAACAAACTTGTCGGCCCCGAAACTTTACCAGGCGGACAGTTCTTCTTTAGAGGTCTGCACAGCCTTCCTACTAAAAAGTTAGAACAAGCCTTTGGCAGTCGTCCCGAAGTTTTACATCATATTTCGGCGCAGTTCGGTGCCGAACAATGTGAATTTGGCGACGCTTCAATTCGTTTGTATATATTACCTCGGCTGCCGATGACCATAGTGATTTGGCGCCGCTGTGAGGAATTCGACGCCAGAGCTTCAATACTATTCGACCAAACCGCAGCTTCCCAGCTACCATTAGACGCCTTGTTAGCGGCTGCGAATCTGACCGTAGAGGCATTAGCCAAGGCCGCAACCGAAAGCAGTTAAATAGTTAGTAAGCAGCAAAAAATGAGCAGCTAATTAACCACTCACCAATTACCAAATCTGCAAATATTACCACCTAAACGCTTGACAGCTTCTCATAAAGCTGTTAGGTTACTGATTTTTATCGTACCTTGAATTGATTTACTCATATGTGGGAGCGCAAACGGCTGATAAAAAGGCCGCTATTATATCTGTAATGCAGGGTATAAAAATAGCAATTGGCGGCAAAGGGGGTGTAGGAAAGACTACAGTTTGTGCAATCTGGGCGCAGCTATTTGCCGAAAACGGTTTTGACGTCCTTGCAATCGATGCTGACCCAAATACTACTCTTGCCTCAGCCTTTGGCATAGCTTCACAGCAATGCCCGGAGCCACTTATCAGGATGAAAGAGCTAATCGCCGAGCGCACAGGGACCGGCAAAGACGCAGTAGGCGCATACTTTAGGCTGAATCCTAAAGTCAGCGACCTGCCGGAAAAATACTGGCTTGAAACCAACACCTTGAAACCGCCTGCAGGCGGCTTGAAATTGCTGACCTTAGGGGCTATTACCCAAGCAGGCGCAGGTTGCGCCTGTCCGGAAGGGGCGTTCTTAAAGGCACTGCTGACGCATACCATATTACAACGTCAGGAGCTGGTCCTGGTTGATTTGGCTGCCGGCGTTGAATTTATGGGCAGAGCAAGTGTGCAAGGCATTGATGCCTTTGTAGCAGTTGTTGAGCCCGGAGGCAGAAGTATTGAAACGGCCAACAATATTACCAAAATGGCCAAAGAATTAGGCATTGGTTGTGTTGGAACAATTGCTAACAAGATTACAGAGCCAGCTCAAGCAGAGGTGATAAAATCGCAATTGAAAGATACAGTGTTGCTGGGAACTCTTCAGTACAGCCGGTCTCTCCAGGAAGCCGACCTCAGACGCGCCCCCGTCTTTGGAGCCGATGCTGAAATAACAGAGCATCTTAAACAAGCAAAGAACAAATTAGTAGAGCTTATTTCCGGGTCTTCTTCAAAGGTCAAAAAACAATAATTGACAACGCAAGCATTTTCCATTATGTAGAACAGTTTCCCATTTTGGGATGTACTACAAAATGGAATACGGGTGTTAAACTTTAGAACAAGGAACATTTATGGAACCAAAAGAACGCAGTACTGACAAAGCGGCACAAGAAATGATAGCTCATATGGCCAAAGCAGGCCAGCAGAACGCCTGGGACAGGCTTGAAGCTCAATCACCTCAGTGCGGTTTCGGAAAACAGGGAATTTGCTGTCGGATTTGCACTATGGGGCCCTGTCGAATCTCTAAGAAGGCGCAAGTGGGCGTCTGCGGTGCCGACGCAGATACCATCGTGGCTCGCAATTTTCTAAGAGCGGTTGCTGCCGGCACCAGTGCCCACAGTGACCACGGACGAGGCGTGGCGGAAGTATTCCTCGCAACCGCCCGTGGCGAAGCACCAGACTATCAATTCAAAGATATCATCAAACTATACAAAGTGGCCGAGGATTTAGGCGTTAAAACAAAAGACCGCTCGGTCAAAGAGATTGCTGAGGATATCGGGAAAATCGCCCTGGCTGAGTTTGGCAAACCCGAAGGCGAACAGTTGATGGTTCGCCGGGCCCCGCAACCACGCCAGGAAATCTGGAAAAAGCTCGGCATTACCCCTCGCGCCGTTGACCGTGAAGTGGTGGAGGCACTGCACAGAACCACGATGGGCGTGGACCAGGATTACAAGAACATCATTATGCACGCCAGCAGAACCGCCCTTGCAGACGGATGGGGCGGGTCCATGCTGGCCACCGAGCTGCAGGATATCCTTTTTGGAACGCCCTATCCGGGCCGCGGCGAGGTCAACCTCGGTGTGCTTCAGAAAGATGAGGTAAATATCATCGTCCACGGCCACGAGCCTATCCTGTCGGAGATGATAGTTGCCGCCTCCCAGGACAAAGACCTGCTCGCCGAGGCGGAAAAAGCCGGCGCCAAAGGAATCAACGTAGCAGGGATTTGCTGCACAGCCAACGAGCTGCTGATGCGTCACGGAGTTCCCATCGCCGGCAACTTCCTCAATCAGGAGCTGGCCATCGCCACCGGTGCGGTCGAGTTAATGGCTGTCGATGTGCAATGCGTGATGCAGGGATTAGCCGAAGTCGCCAAATGCTTCCACACAAAACTGATTACTACCTCTGATAAGGGAAAAATCCTCGGCGTCGAGCATGTTCCAATGGAAGAAAAAACCGCGCTGGATACCGCCAAAGAGCTGGTCAAAATAGCAATCGAAAACTATACCAATCGCGGCAGAGTATATATCCCCAACGAAAAGGAAAAGGCGGTCATAGGCTTCAGCCACGAATCCATCAACTATATGTTAGGCGGCAGATACCGGGCCAGCTACCGCCCCTTGAACGACAATATTATAAACGGTCGAATCCGCGGTGTCGTAGGCATTGTTGGCTGCACCAACCCAAAAGTGCCGCAAGACTTTACCCATACAACTCTGGCGAAGGAGTTAATCAAACGAGACGTTTTAGTGCTGACCACCGGCTGTGCCACTATTGCGTGCGGCAAACAGGGTCTGACAAATCCCAAAGAGGCGCTGGAATTAGCCGGGCCGGGTCTTAGGGAAGTCTGTGAAGCAGTGGGCATTCCGCCGGTTCTTGCCTGCGGAAGCTGTGTGGACAATTCCCGCCTGCTGATTGCATGTACCGAAATCGTGCGGGAAGGCGGCCTCGGCGAGGATATATCCGAAATACCAGTGGCCGGTGCCTGCCTGGAATCGATCTCTGAAAAGGCAATCGCCATCGGCCAATACTTTGTCTCCAGTGGCGCATTAGTAGTTTTCGGTGAGCAATTTCTGCCCGTCTCCGGCAGCAAAAACGTAACCGATTATCTATTCAACGGAATAGAAAAAGAACTGGGCGGCCGATGGGCCCTTGAATCGGACCCCGTCAAGGCCGCTGAAATGATAATCCAACATATCGAAAGCAAACGCGATGCACTGGGTATCAATAAAGAAACAGAACGCAAGCTATACGATATGGCGGACCGGCGAGCCTTATCTGTAGAGTAGAACTACATAATAAAATGTAACTCAGTATATTAAATATAAAGGTAGGTTATTCTATGTCAAAAATCATTGCATCAGCAGCCATACGTGGCGCTCATAAGATAGCCAAACAGGCCGAAGACATCTTAACGCAAGCCATCAAGGAAAAAGGCGAAGATTGCAAAGTCGAGTTTCCAAACACCGGCTATTACATGCCCATCATTTACTCTATGACCGGCAAGGCAGTAGAAAAATTAGCCGACTTCAAAGAAGTAATGCAGGAAGTAAAGGACTTGTTGCCTCCACTGGTCGATGATGATTTGTGGCTCCCTTATCTGGGCCACGCCCTGGATGCCGGTATGGCAACGCTCTTTGCGGAGGAGACTATCGAGGCCTGTAAGTACCTAATTGGCCCCAATCCGGTGGACGATATTTGGCTCGGAGCGGCGGACGACGTAATTCTGCGCGAGCGCGGCATTCAATTCGTGGACGGCACAGCACCTGGCTTTGCGGCTGTCGTAGGCTCGGCCCCGGACGTTGAAACAGCCGTCGATATTGCCCGCAAGCTCCAGGAACGCTGTCTATACGTTTTTATGTCTGCTCACAATAACGGTACTACTTTCGCCGAGCAGCTCGTCGAAGGCGGTGTGCAATTAGGCTGGGAAACACGACTGGTGCCTTTTGGACGGGAAATAACTTCAGCGATATATTCGCTCGGATTCGCAAGCCGAGCTGCCCTTAGTTTCGGAGGTGTCCAACCCGGCGATTTCCGACGCAACCTGCTATATAACAAAAACAGAATCTTCGCCTTCGTTATGCCCCTTGGCAAGGTCACTGATGAATGGTACGCTAACGCCGCCGGTGCGATTAATTACGGCTTTCCAACTATCGCCGATTCGGACATCCCGGAGATTTTACCTACCGGCGTGTGCACGTATGAGCACGTTGTTTCGAATATCACTCATGACCAAATCGTAGAGAAAGCCATTGAAGTCCGCGGCCTTAAAATAAAAATCACGGAAATACCAATCCCCGTCTCTGTCAGTCCGGCTTTTGAAGGTGAACGTATCCGCAAGGAAGAAATGCACTGCGAGTTCGGCGGGCAGAGAACACCCGCCTTCGAATGGCTCCGCATGCGAGAAATCAGCGATGTTGAAGACGGTAATGTTGAGGTGCAGGGACCTGATGTCGATTCGTTGGAGGCCGGCGGAAGGCTGCCGCTGGGTATCATAGTTGAGGTAGCGGGAAGAAAAATGCAGCCTGATTTTGAACCTGTGCTGGAGCGGCATATACATATGTTTATGAACGAGGCACAGGGACTCTGGCATATGGGCCAGCGGGACATCAACTGGATACGAATCAGCAACGACGCCGCAAAGGCCGGATTCAAACTCGAGCACATCGGCAAGCTCCTGCACGCCAAGTTCCACGACGAGTATTCGAGCATTTTAGACAAGGTACAGGTCAAATTATTCACCGACCAAAAGCAGGTGGAAGATCTTCGCAAGCAGGCCCAGGCCGTCTATGCCGAGCGTGATGCACGATTAGCGGGTATGCAGGACGAAGAGATAGATACGTTCTACTCCTGCACACTCTGTCAAAGTTTCGCCCCGAACCATCTATGTGTGGTCTCGCCGGAACGGCCGGGCTTGTGTGGGGCCTATAGCTGGCTGGACTGCCGGGCGGCATTCGAAATAACTCCCTCTGGGCCCAATCAGCCCATCTCAAAAGGCAATTGCATCGAGCCGACCATCGGCCAGTGGGACAAGATAAACGCATTTGTCCTAAAAACCAGCGGTGGCAACGTCGAGCGAATGAGCCAGTACAGTATGATTACCGACCCGATGACCTCTTGTGGCTGCTTCGAATGTATCGCTGCGGTGCTGCCTTCAACAGGAGGAATAATGATTGTCAACAGGGAATTTCCTGAGATGACGCCCTGCGGGATGAAATTCTCTACGCTGGCCGGAACCGTCGGCGGCGGACAACAGACACCGGGATTCATTGGCCATTCTAAGCATTACATCTGCTCGAAGAAATTCATCGCAGCTGAAGGTGGTATTAAGCGGATAGTATGGATGCCAACGGTCCTCAAGGAAGAAATAAAGGATGCTTTCAGCAAAAGAGTCAAGGAAATGGGATTGGTCCCGGAAGAATTCCTCGCCAAAATTGCCGATGAGACCACAGCTACAACTGAAGAAGAAGTTCTGGAATTTATTACAAAAAACGAGCATCCCGTAACCGCTTTAGAACCGATGTTCTAAAAAGCGATAAAAAACACCATTTTGTAATATACTGCAAAATGGTGAGTAGTGAATAGCAACTGGTGAGTGGTGAGTATTCAACTCGCCAATTAACCACTCACCAATGAACCAATTACAAATAAAGGAAAAGTATTATGGCACTGACAGGATTGGATATATTTAAACTCCTACCGAAAACCAACTGCAAAAAGTGCGGCATGCCTACTTGCCTGGCCTTTGCAATGGCACTTGCTCAGAAACGCGCCAAACTTGAAGACTGCCCCGACGTTTCAGAAGAAGCCAAGGAAAAACTTGCGGCCGCAGCGGCCCCGCCAATGGCAAAAGTTGTGTTCGGCACCCCAGACAATCAGGTCCAGCTCGGACAGGAAACGGTAATGTTCCGACACGAAGAGAAATTTTATAATCCGACCGTTCTGGCTGTAACCGTCTCAGACAAGCTTACCGGCGAGGATTTAACCAAACGCATCGAGGCCGTAAATGCACTCCAGTTTGAGCGAGTCGGGACCAAAATTGGAGCTAAGGCCATAGCTCTCATCAACGACAGCGGCTCATCTGAGTCCTTTGCACAGGCCGCAGCAGCGGCAAAGGACGGCAGCGACCTTGCTTTAATCTTAGTAACCCAATCACCCGATGCAATGGCCGCGGCGGTAGCTAAAACTAAAGAATCTGTACCTTTACTTGCCTCAGCAACGCCCGATACGGCTCAGGAAATGGCGAAAATCGCCAAGGAAAATGGCTGCCCAATCGTTGCAAAATCCGACTCACTCGACGCCCTGGCCGAGCTTACCAAAAAGATTAAGGCCGAAGGAGTTGAGGATATTGTAGTAAACCTTGAGACCCCGAACCTTCGAGACCAATTGTTTAATCTGTCAAAGATGCGAGCTTTGGCGTTGAAAAAGGTTTTCAGGCCGTTAGGTTATCCGACAATATC
>JABAOH010004581.1_pt1 | contig 40339 bp, 38 predicted proteins | sample 7062181 | NCBI WGS metagenome assembly JABAOH01 (sample SAMN14538630, study PRJNA623070) | marine sediment metagenome | biome: marine biome [ENVO:00000428]; feature: marine pelagic biome [ENVO:01000023]; material: deep marine sediment [ENVO:00002113]; isolation source: pool of 5 deep marine... | reverse complement strand
ATTCGGCACGGATAAACCGGACACTCGGTTCGATATGGAAATCATCGACCTCACCGGGGAGATCGAGGGGTGCTCCTTTAATGTGTTCAACCACGCTGCCTCGGCCGGTGGGTATGTGAGGGCCCTGGTTGCACCTGGAATGGCTGATGTTTCCCGGACCGAGATCGATCTGCTGACGGAGGTTGCGAAAATAGGGGGGGCAAAGGGTCTCGCATATTTCAAAGTTACCGGAGATGGGCTCGTGTCTCCCATCGGAAAATTTTTCGATGAACGCCATCTCGAAGCAATCAGTAATAAAACGGGCTCCACGGTTGGAGACATGATTTTTGTCGTGGCCGACAGATGGGATGTGGTGTGCGATTCCCTCGGCAGGGTCAGAGTTCATCTGGGCGAAATGCTGGAACTGGTTGATCAAGAAAAATACGAGTTGCTCTGGGTTACCGATTTTCCTTTACTCGAATACGATGAGGAAGAGAGAAGATTTATCGCAATGCACCACCCGTTCACATCCCCGGTTTACGAGGATTTTCAGATTCTCGATTCCGATCCTGCAAAAGTGAGGGCGATGGCTTACGATCTCGTTTTAAATGGTTCAGAGATCGGCGGTGGGAGCATCAGGATCCATTCGAGGGAGATGCAGGAGAAGATGTTCGAGCTCCTCAACATTACCGATGAGGAGGCCAGAGCGAAATTCGGCTTCCTTCTCGATGCACTCAGTCACGGTGCCCCGCCTCATGGTGGGATAGCGCTCGGGCTGGACAGACTGGTTATGATAATGACGGGGACCAAATCGATCAGAGATGTCATCCCTTTTCCGAAGACCCAGAAGGCGGTGTGCCTGATGAGCGAAGCGCCGTCACGGGTAGACAGCAAGCAACTCAAGGAACTGGGAATCAAGCGCGATGTTTGAGCCGGCCATAGGATGTATCATCGTATTTTTACCAATCGAAGGAGCGATACAACGTGTGTTCGGAATCACAGGAACATGTCCATTCTATTTAATGAAAACTATTCTTTATTGAACCTCGGGTGAGCTTTTCCTATCGAGGAATTTTTTCTTGTTTCTTCTCGGCAATTCTTGACAAAAGCATAATATTTGTATACTGTATGCATTGTTCCGTGGCTTGCCGCAGTTCCAAAAACGTCTATTCATTCAAAAAAGGAGGGGAGATATGCCAAAGTTTAAAAATCTTGTTCCGCCAACGGACGGTGAGGCGATCACCGTTGATTCCGAAGGGAATCTCCATGTGCCAGATAACCCGATTTTACCTTTCATCGAGGGAGATGGGACGGGGGTGGACATATGGAGATCATCGGTGAGGGTCTTCGATGCAGCCGTCGAAAAGGCTTTCGGCGGAAAGAAAAAAATTCAGTGGTTCGAAGTTTTTGCCGGCGAGAAAGCGTTTAACAAGTTCGGTGAGTGGCTTCCCGACGATACGGTTGAGGCGTTTCGGGAATACAAGGTGGGGATCAAAGGGCCTCTCACGACTCCCGTTGGAGGTGGGATCAGGTCCCTGAACGTAGCATTGCGTCAGATCCTGGACCTCTATGTCTGCTTGAGACCGGTGAAGTATTTCAAGGGTGTCCCGAGCCCCGTAAAACAGCCGGAGCATGTGGACATGGTGATTTTCCGTGAGAACACGGAGGACATCTACGCGGGCATCGAATGGATGGCCAAGAGCCCCGAAGCAGAAAAGATTCTTGCATTTCTCATCAAAGAAATGGGTGTTAAGAACATACGCTTTCCCGAAACATCTTCCATCGGGATTAAACCTGTGTCTATCGAGGGCTCGAAGAGGCTGATCAGAGAAGCCATTCGCTTCGCCATCAAACACGGTAGAAGGTCCGTCACCCTGGTTCACAAGGGCAACATCATGAAGTTCACCGAGGGCGCTTTCAGAGACTGGGGGTATGAGCTTGCCAACGAACCGGATCTCCGGCCTCACGTGGTTGCCCAGCGCGAAGCATGGGTGCTGGAGAACAAGGAGAGCAACCCGGATATTTCAAACGTGGACAATGCGAGAATGGTCGAGGCATGGTTCGACCAGCTCGACGAGGACAAGCAGAAGGCCATTCTCGAGGAAGTGGAGGAGACTTTGAAGCTGTGGGATACCCACGGCGGCGGCAAGTGGAAAGACAAAGTTCTCATCAGAGACACTATTGCCGATATAACCCTCCAGCAGGTGCTCACGCGAGCCAGAGAGTTCGACGTTATCGCAACGATGAACTTAAACGGCGATTACATCTCCGATGCCCTCGCCGCCCAGGTGGGGGGTATAGGTATCGCCCCGGGAGGGAACATCAATTATCAGTCCGGGCATGCCATTTTCGAGGCTACCCACGGCACTGCTCCCAAGTATGCCGGAAAAGACGTGGTCAACCCCTCTTCGGTGCTTCTCTCAGGGGTCATGATGTTCCAGCATATGGGGTGGAATGAGGTGGCCGACCTCATCATCCAGGGAATTGAAGGCGCGATTGGATCCAAAACGGTCACCTATGATTTTGCCCGCCTGATGAGGGCGGAAGGCGTCAAGGATGTGAACGAGGTGAAGTGCTCCGAGTTTGGGAAGGCCATTATTGCAAACATGGGTTGACCGTTCTCATTGCAGTGTACCTATATGAAGAAAAAGGAGGAGTAAAATGGCTCGCAGCAAAATCACCGTCATAGGTGCGGGACACGTAGGAGCAACAACTGCTCAGGATCTTGCATTGAAAGATTTTGCAGATATCGTTCTCGTCGATATCGTAGAAGGGATGCCCCAGGGGAAAGGACTCGACCTTATGCAGACGGGTCCGGTTTTCGGCTATGATTCCAAAGTGATCGGCACGAACGGATACGAGGAAACTGCAGGTTCTGATATTATCGTTATCACTTCAGGGCTCCCGAGAAAACCGGGTATGAGCCGAGACGACCTCTTGAAAGTCAACGCGGGAATTGTGAAGGAGGTCACCGAGAAGTCCGTTGCCAAATCTCCCGATGCAATAATAATTGTCGTATCAAACCCACTGGATGCAATGACTTACGTGGCCTACAAAACATCGGGTTTCGATAAGAAAAGGGTTATGGGTATGGCGGGCATTCTCGATTCAGCCAGGTTCAGGGCATTCATATCAATGGAGTTGGACGTATCGGTTGAAAACATCAATGCCTTCGTCCTGGGAGGCCATGGTGACACCATGGTTCCATCGACAAAATACACCACCGTTGCGGGTATCCCGGTGGAAGACCTCATCAAAAAGGACAGGCTCGATGCCATTGTTGAGAGGACGAGAAAAGGAGGCGGAGAGATCGTATCACTTCTCAAGACCGGCTCAGCGTACTACGCTCCCGCGGCGGCAGCTGTCGAAATGGTGGAATCGATCGTATTCGATAAGAAGAAGATTCTTCCCTGTGCCGCTCTCTGCCAGGGCGAGTATGCCGTTGACAACCTCTTCGTCGGTGTTCCCGTGAAGCTCGGGGAAAACGGGGTGGAGCAGATAATCGAGTTTAAACTTTCAGACGGCGAGCATGCCGCTTTGATGAATTCGGCCGCTTCGGTGAAAGAGCTCTGTGACATAGTCGACAGCATGGGTTTTTGAAAAAATAAAAGGAAGGGTAGCGGAAAATGAGGGAAATCAACGTAAACGACCTGATTCCCGTCGTCTCGAAGATGTGCATCGATGCTGCGACCAAATTGGGTGATGACGTGATCCAGGCTTACGAAGATGCTGTATTAAATGAGGAGTCGCCTGCGGCGCAGGATATTCTGAAACGCCTCCGTGAAAACGCACAGATAGCCAGGGAGGAGGGAATGCCCGCCTGCCAGGACTGCGGGTTTGCCGTTCTTTTCGTCGATGTGGGACAGGATGTTAGATTTGTGGGCGGGGACATTTCCGAAGCCCTCACCGAGGGGATCCGCCAGGGATATGAGAAAGGTTTCCTCAGAAAGTCTATCGTGGCAAAGCCGGCAACCGAAAGGGTGAATACGGGCGATAACACCCCGCCGGTGATTCATTACAACATCGTCCCCGGGGACAGGGTGCACATAACATTTCTCGCGAAAGGGGGCGGATGTGAGAACATGTCCACCGTTATGATGCTTACGCCGGCCCAGGGGCTCGAGGGCATCAAAAAAGCGGTGATCGAGAGGGTCAGGCAATCTGGGGGTAACCCCTGCCCACCGATTAAAGTCGGTGTGGGAATCGGAGGAACCTTTGAAAAGGCTGCCATTCTGGCTAAAAAAGCATTGCTGCGAAAGATAGGTGAGTTCAGCGATGACCCTGATATAGCGGAGGTGGAAAAAGAGCTTCTGGAAAAAATAAACAACCTCGGAATCGGCCCCCAGGGCCTCGGTGGGCGGATCACCGCATTTTCCGTTTCCATAGAGACACATCCGAGCCACATCGCAAGCCTCCCTCTGGCGATAAACATCGACTGTCATGTGAGCAGGCACAAGGAAGTTGAAATTTAAAAAGAGAGGTGCGAGCAAAGTGAGCGAGATCAAGATCACGACTCCCGTTGATGAAGAGGTGTTGGCTGCGTTGAAGATAGGCGACAGGGTGCTTATAAGCGGCGTTCTTTATACAGCGAGGGATGCGGCCCACAAAAGGTTGGTGGAGACCCTCGAAAGGGGGGAGAAGCTGCCGATTGATCTGAAAGGGCAGATAATCTATTATGCGGGGCCTTCCCCAACTCCCCCGGGGAAACAGATTGGTTCAGTGGGGCCAACGACCAGCTACCGGATGGATCCTTATGCCCCCAGATTGATGGATGTGGGGTTGAAAGGAATGATAGGGAAGGGTCCCCGGTCGCAGGAAGTAATCGATTCCATCGTTAAAAATAAAGCGGTGTACTTTGCCGCGATAGGGGGTGCAGCCGCTCTCCTGGCAAAACAGGTGAAAAAGGCCGAAGTAATTGCCTATGAAGAGCTCGGACCGGAGGCAATCAGGAGGCTTGTTGTTGAGGATTTTCCTGTCATCGTCGTCAATGATATTTACGGGAAAGACCTCTTCGTTGAGGGCGTGCAAAGATACGCGAAGGAATTGTAATATTCATTTCCCCCCTAAAAAAAATAGGAGGTATGTATATGAGCTACAGATGGCATACTGGTTCAGTTGCCTGGATTCTGCACCGCCTATCCGGTGTTGCGCTTACCCTGTATCTCGTGATTCACATCTGGGTAATTCACCATATCGGACAGGGACCGGAAGCGTTCAACGCCATAATGGACAAGGTCCAGACTCCGTTTTTCAAGCTTCTCGAGATCGGACTCTTGGGAACGGTGCTCTACCACTCTTTCAACGGCTTCAGAATTCTGCTTTTCGACCTGGGAGTCGGTATCAAACAACAAAAGCAGATATTTTGGGGCTCGGTCGTTGTTGGATTACTGTTCCTTGCCTATGGAGGATTCAACATTCTCACCCATTTAGCTCATTGATTGGAGGAAACAATGCAAAGATATAAGGGATCGTTAAAATCGGGAGGTGCCCTCGGGTGGTTTTACCAGAGATTGTCGGGCCTGGTTCTCGTCATTCTCCTTCTCACACACTGGGGGATTGAGCACCTCGGTCCTAAAACTGCAGACGGCATCGAATATCTTGATGTTGCAACGAGGCTTGCTTCACCGTTCTGGAAAACATTCAACCTCCTGTTCTTGGTATTGGCCATATTCCACGGTATGAACGGTCTTCTCATGATAATCAGGGATTACATCAAAGTTCCCTGGCAGAAGGGGACCCTTTATTCTGTGGTGGTCCTTCTGGGGGTCATTTTCCTGATACTCGGTGCTCTCACGGTAATTTCGTTCCAGGTAAAAGCCTAAAAATTTATTGGAGGAAGGTGACGAGCGATGATTCACAAGCATGATGTGATTATAGTAGGAGCGGGGCTTGCCGGACTTCGGGCTGCCCTCGAACTCGGGGGAAATACAGATGTGGCGGTTTTGAGCAAGATTTACCCCACCAGGTCCCACTCGGGTGCGGCCCAGGGGGGGATAGCAGCTTCACTTGCAAATGCGAGCGATGACACAGTTGACCTCCATGTGTACGATACGGTTAAAGGAAGCGACTGGCTCGGTGACCAAGATTCCCAGGAACTNNAGCCGCATACCCAACGGAAAAATTGCCCAGAGGCCCTTTGGTGGGCATTCGCGACCACGGGCCTGTTACGGGGCCGACTCCACGGGTCATTTCATTCTTCACACGTTGTGGGAAAAGTGCCTCGAGAAAAAAGTCCTCTTTTACAATGAGTTTTACGTTTCCCGGTTGATCGTCAAGGACAACCAGTGTTCTGGTGTGGTGGCGATAAATCTAAGAGATGGTGCTCTGCACATTTTCAGAGCGAAAGCGGTTCTTCTGGCAACAGGTGGGTATGGCAGGGCCTACCAGATCACATCGAACGCCCATGCCAATACCGGCGATGGTCTGGCTCTCGTGTACAGGGAGGGTCTGCCCATTGAAGATCTTGAGTGTGTCCAGTTTCATCCAACGGGTCTTTACAAGTCGGGCATTCTGCTGACCGAGGGAGCGAGAGGTGAGGGCGGTTATCTCCTGAACAGCGAAGGGCAGCGTTTCATGGAAAAGTATGCTCCGAAATTTATGGAGATCGCACCGAGAGATCTGACTGCGCGATCGATGCAGACGGAGATAAACGAGGGAAGGGGTATTGACGGAAAAGATTACGTGTATCTCGATCTCCGCCATCTGGGACAAGCAAAACTCATGGAAAGGCTCCCGCAGATAACAGAGTTGACGAAGAAGTTCGCCGGCGTTGATCCATTGACACAGCCTATCCCCATTCAACCTACGGCTCATTACTCGATGGGAGGGATACCTGTCGACATCATGGGTCGCGTTATATACGATGCGGCGAACAGTATCGTCGGGGGGTTGTATGCTGCAGGTGAGTGTGCCTGCATGTCCGTTCACGGTGCCAACAGGCTGGGCACGAATTCCCTTCTGGACGCTGTTGTCCACGGGAGAAGAGCCGGCAGGGTGATACGCGATGATATACGGAGCGGACTCGATTTCAAGCAGCTCTCTGATGAACCCGAGAAACCTGTAAAGGAAGAGATAGAGAAGTTGGTAAAGGGGGCGGGAAAAGTAAGGGCCGCAGAAATAAGAAGAAATCTTCAGGAGAACATGCAGAAATATTGCGGCCTCTTCAGAGACCAAGGGGGCCTTGAAACGCTTCTCTCGAACGTGAAGGATCTGCAGCGCCAATATGAAGGCGTTGCTGTCGACGATAAAAGTCTCTATTACAATACCGAGCTCATCGAGACGATAGAAGTCTCTCATCTCTTGGAATTTTCTGAAGTGATAGTGGTTGGTGCTCTTGCCAGAACCGAATCGCGAGGAGCCCACTTCCGTACTGACTTTCCGAGGCGCGATGATGAGAACTGGATGAAGCACACCCTTGCCTACAAGACGGATGATGGTGTGAGACTCGATTTCAAACCCGTGGTAATAACGAAATACCCACCCGAGGAAAGGAAATATTGAGGAGGATTAGATATGAAGCATACCTTCAAAATTTATCGATACAATCCCGAGCAGGACTCTGCGCCGATGTATCAGATCTTTGAGATTGAATGCGAGGAAGGGTGGACTGTTCTGGATGCGTTGAACCACATAAAATGGTATGTCGATGGTTCTCTTTCATTCAGAAGATCCTGCCGCCACGAAATATGCGGGTCCTGCGCTGTGGTCATGAACGGTGTGAACGGGCTATCGTGCAATACCCAGATAGCAGAGTTGAAAAGCAAAACCATCACGGTAGGCCCCCTGAACGGGTTTCCCGTTTTAAAAGACCTCATCGTAGATATGGACCTCTTCATCGACCGTTTAAAAGCTGTGAATCCATTCTTTATTACGGATGTCCCTCCCACAGACAGGGAGTACCTACAATCGCCGGAAGACAGGGCAATCATTGACGATGCTGTCAACTGTATCCTCTGTGCAAGCTGCACCGGTTCCTGTCCCTCATTCTGGTATAACCAGGATTATCTGGGGCCGGCTGCGCTCTTGAAAGCCTTCAGGTTTGTTTTCGATTCACGAGACGACGGGTCGGCGGACCGGATCGATCTCGTCGATGACCACAACGGGCTGTGGCGCTGCCACACCATTTTTAATTGCAACGAGTGCTGCCCGAAAAATCTCAATGTCACCGGCGGCATTCAGGAATTGAAGAAGCTGGCGTTTTTAAGAAGGATATAGACTGAGCATGATAAGATATGCCGGTATCTAGCCGGCATTCTTTTCCGAAAAAGTAGCGGGAAGGAGAGAGGGAAATGAATATCCATGAATATCAGGCTAAGCAGATTCTGGCAAGGTATCACGTCCCCATTCCTCCGGGGGAGGTGGCATTGACCACAGATGAGGCCGCATCTATAGCCGATCGTTTGGGTCTCCCCGTTGTTATCAAAGCTCAAATCCACGCAGGCGGCAGAGGCAAGGGTGGCGGTGTCAAAATGGCAAAAACAATAGAGGAGGTCAGGGAATACGCGGGAAAGATTCTCGGTATGACCCTCGTAACCCACCAGACAGGGCCGGAGGGAAAACTTGTGAGAAAAGTGCTCGTTGAAAAGGCGACCGACATCAAGCGGGAACTCTACGTCGGACTCGTGGTGGACCGCGCAGAATCGAAGGTTGTCGTCATGGCCTCATCAGAAGGCGGGGTGGAGATAGAGGAGGTTGCCGCCAAGTCGCCTGAAAAAATTTTGAAAGAGTACATCGATCCCGGAGTGGGCATGATGGCATACCAGGCGAGGAAGCTTGCATTCGGCCTCGGCATGGAACCAGCCCAGGTAAGCAAAGCTGTCAAGTTTATCATGGGACTCTATCGTGCTTTTGCCGAGACGGACTGCTCCCTCGCCGAGATAAACCCTCTGGTCATAACGGGCGATGACGATGTCATCGCGCTCGACGCGAAGATGAACTTTGACGCGAACGGACTTTTCCGTCATGCCGATATCCTCGAAATGCGAGACGTGGACGAGGAGGACAAGATGGAGTACGAAGCCTCCAAGTTCGACCTGAGCTACATAAGTTTGGATGGGAACATTGGATGTATGGTCAATGGGGCAGGCCTAGCGATGGCGACGATGGATATGATCAAACTTCACGGCAGCGAACCGGCAAACTTCCTCGATGTGGGTGGTGGAGCTTCCACGGAGCAGGTGAAAAACGCGTTCAGGTTGATACTCGCAGACCCGAAGGTCAAAGCGATTCTTGTGAATATTTTCGGAGGCATAATGCGGTGTGACGTCCTCGCCGAGGGAGTAGTTGAAGCGGCAAAAGAGGTTAAGCTCAGCGTCCCCCTCGTCGTCCGGCTCGAGGGAACGAACGTGGAAAAAGGCAGGGATATACTCGATAAATCAGGGCTCAATATAATTTCCGCAAAAGATATGAGGGATGCTGCTGAGAAGGCCGTGACGGCAGCCCAGTGAAATTTCGCATTCAGGAGGCGAAGGGATGAGTATACTTGTCAATAAAGAAACGAGGGTCCTCGTTCAAGGGATAACGGGAGCCACCGGTGCTTTTCATACGAAACAGATGCTCGACTACGGAACGAACATTGTCGCGGGGGTTACGCCGGGAAAACAGGGACAGCGGGTAGAAGGTGTTTTCGTTTACAACACCGTGTACGAGGCGGTGAAAAAGGAAGGGGCGAACGCCTCAGTCGTTTATGTTCCACCGGCTTTCGCGGCAGATGCTATAATTGAGTGTGTGGATGCAGGAGTTGATCTTGTCGTGGCCATTACCGAAGGAATTCCCATTCTCGATATGGTAAAGGTAAAACGGTTGATGGAAGGGAGTAAATCCCGTCTTGTCGGGCCCAACTGCCCGGGCGTAATCACCCCTGGAGAATGCAAGATCGGCATTATGCCGGGTTACATTCATGAACCGGGAGAAATAGGAGTGGTGTCGCGATCCGGTACCCTGACGTACGAGGCAGTCGCACAGCTCACATCCCTGGGACTTGGCCAATCAACCTGTGTGGGAATCGGGGGGGATCCGGTGAACGGAACGAATTTCATCGATCTGCTCCAACTGTTTCAGGAAGACCCGGGTACCCGGGCCGTTGTTCTGATAGGGGAGATAGGTGGTACCGCGGAAGAGGAAGCTGCACAGTTCATCAAGGACAACATGACGAAACCTGTTGTCGGTTTTATTGCCGGAAGGACAGCACCGAAGGGAAAGCGGATGGGCCATGCGGGTGCGATAATTTCCGGCGGGAAAGGAACGGCTGATGAGAAAATTATTGCTTTTAAGGAAGCGGGAATAGAGGTCGCCGAGAGCCCTGCCGATATGGGCGTTACCATGGCAAAAGCACTCGACATGGAAATAAATTAGCAAGAGGGATACTGCAATGATAAAGACTCAGGAAAAAATGATTCCAACAGAAAACGAGAAGGTTCGCATAACGATCGTTCCAAAGTTTTGCAAGGGATGCGATATCTGCGTCAGGTTGTGCCCGAAAAGCGTCCTCGGTATGGAGATGTTCAAGGTAAAAGTCGTGGATATAGAAAAGTGCATCATCTGCGGTCAATGTGAACTCAGATGTCCTGATTTCGCAATCTTCGTGGAAAAAAAGGAAGTGAAGGGAGGCGAAGGTGGCTAAGACCATTAAGCTTTTACAGGGAAACGAAGCCTGTTCTCATGGGGCGCTCTACGCCGGGTGCACGTTTTTTGCCGGTTATCCAATAACACCGTCAACCGAAGTTGCCGAAGTCCTGGCATTGGAATTGCCTCTTATCGGTGGCGCTTTCATGCAGATGGAGGACGAAATCGCTGCCATGGCGGCGATAATTGGCGCTTCTCTTTGCGGCGCGAAATCTCTGACCGCCACGAGCGGGCCCGGTTTTTCCCTGAAACAGGAAAACATCGGCTTTGCGGCTATTGCTGAAGTTCCCTGTGTTATCGTGAACGTCATGAGGGGGGGGCCATCGACTGGGGTTCCAACAGGCCCTGGGCAGTCAGATATCATGCAGTGCAAATGGGGAACCCACGGTGACCACCCGATAATCACGCTCACCCCGGCTTACGTGGAGGAGATATTTTACGAGACGGTGAGGGCCTTTAATCTCTCTGAGAAGTATCGAAATCCTGTCATCATAGCTTTCGATGAAATCGTGGGCCACATGCGGGAGAGAATAACAATTCCCGAGCCGGGTAAGGTCGATATTATCGACAGGACAAAGCCCGTTGTTCCCCCGGAGGAGTATTACCCCTATGATTCATCCAAAGGCGACATCCCCCCCATGGCCAACTTTTTCGAGGGATACCGATACCACGTTACGGGTCTCAATCATGACATGACCGGTTTTCCCGTCAACGCATGCGAACTTATTCATGTGGAAGAGTTGAGGCTCCTGAGGAAGATAGATGCAAACAGAGATGATATCATTCGGTACGAAGAATACATGCTCGATGATGCCGAGGTGGCTATCTTTGCGTATGGTGCCTGCGGAAGGTCAGCCAAGGAGGCGATAGATATTGCAAGGAAAGATGGATCAAAGGTTGGACTTTTCCGACCCCTGACCATCTGGCCCTTTCCTGACAGGGAAATAAAGCAGCTTGCCGAGAGGGTTAAGGCTATCATAGTCCCCGAGTTGAGCCTCGGCCAGATCATCCTGGAAGTTGAGCGCACTTCCGGAGGAAAATGCAGGATAGAGGGAATATTTAGGGTGGATGGCGACCCCATAACCCCGGCGCAAATTCTGGATACCGTTGAGGAGGTTTCCTGATGGCATACGATTACAGTCCCTATCTGAGAAATGATAAGTTCCCCCACATATGGTGCCCGGGGTGTACCTACGGAATCGTCCTGAAAGCGATCATAAGGGGTATTGAAAAAACGGGGATTTCGAAGGACGATACGGCGATCGTATCGGGTATCGGTTGTGCATCAAGGCTTCCGGGGTATGTTGATTTCAATACCCTTCACACAGCCCATGGAAGGGCGATCGCCTTTGCCACAGGTATTAAGATGGTAAAGCCGGAGAAAAATGTCCTTGTGATCACCGGCGACGGAGATGCGACGGCGATCGGTGGAAATCACTTCATTCATGCATGCCGTAGAAATATCGACATAACCGTCATCATATTCAACAATTTCATATACGGCATGACGGGCGGTCAGTACTCGCCGACCACGCCAACAGGTGCCATCGCTACGACGATGCCCTACGGAAACGTGGACCCGCACTTTGATATCGTCGAACTTTCCAAAGGCGCAGGCGCAACGTTTGTCGCCAGGGGAACGGCATACCATGCTGCCGCCTTGGACAGGCTTGTTATTGAGGCGATAAATCACAAAGGATTGTCCGTGCTCGAGATAATCAATGCCTGCCCCACAACGTACGGGAGGCGAAATAAATTCAAGAACCCAACGGACATGCTGCTCTGGATGAAAGACCATTACATGCCCCTGAGTGCTTTTCAGAAGCTACCTCCCGAAAAGACTGAGGGGAAGTTCCCCACGGGAGTCCTCTTTAAAGTCGATAAGCCTGAATATACGGAAGTCTACTACGATATGGTGAAAAGTCTGAAATCCAGGGCCAAAGGAGGAAATTGATGGCGAGATACGAGATCAGGTTTTCCGGATCAGGCGGCCAGGGTTTGATCCTGGCCGGCGTCATCTTTGCGGAGGCTGCAGCCATCTATGGAGGAATCAACGCTGTGCAGAGTCAGTCCTACGGACCTGAAGCGAGGGGAGGGGCCAGCAAGTCGGAGGTTATCATAAGTGATGAAACGATTAATTTCCCCAAGGCCACCAGCATCGACCTCCTTCTTGCCCTTACACAGGAGGCGTGTACCAAGTATTATGTGGATCTGAAAGGGGAGGGAATACTTCTCGTTGATGAAGACTTCGTCACCGAGTTGCCGGAGGGAAATTACCGGGTCATAAAGCTACCCATCATCAGGTCAGCCCAGGAAAAGGTTGGGAAAGCCTTTGTGGCAAATATCGTCGCTATCGGTGCAATAACCGCCTTGGTAGAAAGGATTGGTTACGATTCAGTGGAAAAGGCAGTGCTCTCGCGAGTCCCCAGAGGGACAGAGGACCTGAACAAGATGGCGCTCAAGATCGGTTACGATATGGCCAAAGCCAAAATTTCTGGCTGAAGGAGCTACCATTGGAGAGGACTCTGAGCATCATCAAACCCGATGGAGTCTCTAAGGGGCTCATAGGCGAAGTTATCAGTAGATTTGAAAATAAGGGATTAAAGATAGCTGCCATGAAAATGCTCCACATGAACAAGGAAGAGGCGATGGGTTTCTACGCAGTTCATTCGGGGAAACCCTTTTTCGAGAATTTGACAGATTTTATGTCCTCGGGCCCCGTGGTTGTTCTGGTCCTCGAGGGCAAAGGGGCTATAGCGGCGACCAGGGAGATTATGGGGGCAACGGACCCGGCGTTTGCTGCTCCCGGAACAATCCGGTCTGATTTTGCTTCCGATATAGAAAAGAACATCGTCCACGGAAGCGATGCACCCGAGACGGCCCGGAAAGAGATAGCCTTTTTTTTCGGTGAGCTAGAAGCAATAAGTTAGGGCATGTTCGATAAAGAGACGGCACCCTTTCTGATAGTATAGTATCGGAAAGGGTTTTTTTTGAGGATTCGCTATGAGCGCAAAAGTCGACCTGAAGGGGAAGACCCTGAAGGAACTGGAAAAACTCTTCGTGAACTCCGGAAAAGAACGTTTCAGGGCCCGGCAGATCTTCAGGTGGATATATGAGAAACTCGAAACGGATTTTTCCAATATGACCGACCTGTCGAAGAGTTTTCGTCGAGAGCTTGATGGAGAGTTCTTCGTATCCCGATTTATCCCTGAGTTGGAGAGGGCTTCACAAGATGGAACGGTCAAATTCCTCTTTCCACTCGCTGGCGGAGAGGGAATAGAAACCGTGTTCATCCCCGACGGAGAGCGTAAAACCGTATGTCTTTCAACTCAGGTGGGTTGCAGGATGGGCTGTGTGTTTTGCGCAACGCAGCAGGGGGGTTTTTCGAGAAATTTAACCTCTGCCGAGATAATAAATCAGGTCTGCTTCATCGATCATTTCCTCAGGCATAAAGGAGAAAGGGTGACCAACGTTGTTTTTATGGGAATGGGGGAACCTCTGGACAACATCGATGAGTTGTTGAAAGCGATCAGGATCTTGAACTCAGAATTTGCTTTCAAAATAGCCAACAAGAGAATAACCGTATCAACCTGCGGCCTTATCCCTGAGCTGAAAAGGCTCATAACTGAATGTGACGCTTCAATTGCCGTTTCCATTAATGCGGCCACGGATGAGATGCGAAACGAGCTTATGCCGGTAAACAGGAAATACCCAGTGGGAGAATTGATCCGCTGCGTAAGAGAGTTGAAAACCAAGAGAAACAGAAAGGTGACGATGGAGTATCTACTCATCAAGGGTGTCAATGACTCTCCCGAAGATGCGCTCAGCCTCGCGCGGTTGCTCTCAAAATGGAGGGTGAAGGTCAACCTCATACCCCTCAACCCCACCTCGGCTAATTGTTTTCAGTGTCCCGATGTGGAAGCCATCGAAATATTTCGGGAAATCCTTGTGAATAAGGGAATTCAGACTATAATACGGGAAAGGAGAGGAGCCGATATCGAAGCTGCCTGCGGGCAATTGAGGGGCAAGATGATGAGAAAAGGAAAAAAATCCTTGAATAGAAACTCACCGCATAAATAATATTACTGATGACATGAGAGGGGAAGAGTACGTGGAGAAAATACTGGGGGTGATCGGCGGAAGCGGTCTGTACGATATTGAGGGAGTTGAGATAGTTGATGAAATACCCATCGAGACACCGTTTGGCTCCCCCTCCGACAGCTTTATCATTGGGAAGTTTGAGGATGTGAAAATTGTGTTCCTCCCCAGACACGGTCGGGGACATAGGATTCCTCCGTCGAATATAAATTTCAGGGCGAATATTTACGGAATGAAACAGCTCGGCGCCACCAGGGTGCTCTCCGTCAGTGCTGTTGGGAGCATGAAGGAAGAGATACGGCCGGGAGACATCGTCGTTGTCGACCAATTTTACGACAATACAAAATTCAGGATCAACACGTTCTTCGACGACGGGATAGTCGGGCATATCGCGTTTGCAGAACCCGTTTGCCGCGAGCTGGCGCAGGTTGTCTTCAAAGGAGCAAAGAAGATTGTTGGGAGGGTTCACAACGGTGGCACGTATATATGTATAGAGGGTCCACAGTTCTCTACCCGTTCCGAGTCTTTCGTGTATCGCTCTTTCGGAGTTGACGTGATAGGCATGACGAATATACCCGAAGCGAAGCTCGCCAGGGAAGCGGGTATCTGTTACTCGACCATGGCTCTAGCCACGGATTACGATTGCTGGCACGAGGTCGAGGAGGACGTTACTGCCGAAATGGTTGTTGCGGTCCTGCAGAGGAATATCGAGAACGCAAAAAGAATAATCCGGGAGGTTGCTAAAACGATTCCCGATGAGAGAGCGTGCGGCTGTTCCGCAGCGCTCAAAAATGCAATAATGACAGCGAAAGACAGGATTCCGGCTGAAGTTGTCAAGAGGTTGAAGCTCATCGTTGGGGAATTCCTTGGTTAAACTAAAGGAGATAGTATGAAAAAAATACCGCTTTTTCTCGCACTCGCATTCTTGTCCGTTGCGCTCACTTTTTGTGCTTCAACGAGCAAACAGCGAAAGCTGGAGGCCGAATCAAGGCTTCGCCTCGGGATAGGATATCTTCAGGATGGAAAGGTTGCGGCAGCCCTTGCGGAACTGGACAAGGCAGACAAACTCGATCCTTCCAATCCAGACATACAACACGGAATTGGCCTCATTCATTTCAAGAGGGGGGACCTCGAGTTGGCTGAGAAATATATGCTGAAGGCAGTAAAAATAAAGCCGGGTTATTCCGAGGCTTACAATAATCTCGGACTGCTTTACAGTAAAATGGGGAACAGTAAAAAGGCGATCGAATACTACAAGAAAACCCTCGACGATGTTCTTTATCAGACCCCAGAGAGGGCGTATAACAACCTCGGCGCCGAGTATGAGAAGTTGAACCGCAGTGACGAGGCAGTGAAGATGTACATGCGTGCCACTTCAATTTCTCCCACTTTTCCGCCCCCCCACTTTAATCTCGGGAGAATATATTCGGAGAAAGGCGATTTCGACAGGGCGATAATGCATTTCAATAAGGCTGTAAAGTTGAACCCGGGTTATGTGTCGGCGTATTTTCAGCTCGGAAGTGTGTATCTGAAGAAAAAAGAATACGATAGGGCGCTCGACTCTTTTAAGAAAGTCTTGGAGATAACCGAGTCGGAAGAAGTGAAGAGAATGGCGAGGGAGTATATAGAACTCATTGAACGGTAAGGGGATGTTCGGTGCCTTTGACAGGGTTAAAAGAGGCTCGTGAGAAAAAGGGGATTACGCTTGCGGAGGTATCCCATGCTCTGAAGATAAGCAAATCGTATCTCAACGCCCTGGAGATGGAGGATTTCGATGCCTTGCCCGAGCCTGTTTTCGCAAGGGGCTACATTAAGAGTTACTGCCTGTACCTTGAAGTCGACTCGAGGGAAATTTTTGATAAATACAACGATTTTTTATCTTCAAAGGAGCCCGTTACCTATGAACCTCTGAGAACCACTCCGGTTAAGAAGAGGAGAAGAATACGCCTGGCGGGGTTGCCTACATGGATTTTGTCGATAGCTGCCCTGGTGTTTCTGATTGTCTCGGTTTTGAGCTACCAGATAAAGAAGGAGAAAAACAAGATGGAATTGAGGGCGAAGCTCGAAACTGAGTTCGCCCATAATGCTTCCGACGTGGTCGATGACGCTGAAAAACCGGTCGATGAGCGTTTGACTTCTGAAGTCGGCGGGGATAACGGGAAGGCCCAATTCCCCCGCCCAACTGGTGACAGTGAGGAAAGTGGCGGTGGTGAGAGCGATAAGCGGGCGCAGGATCAGGGTTTGAATCTCAACCTGGAAGCACAGGAGCTAACCTGGCTGTATGTGNNACGCTCTACCCCGGCGACAGGTTGCGGATAAGAGCCAAGAAGACCATCAAGTTCAAACTGGGAAACGCCGGGGGGGTCTCTGCGGTCCTGAACGGAAAAAAGTTAAGCCCTCTTGGAAAATCGGGAGAGGTGGTGGAAAAAACATTCACTGCTGGAGTGGAGGAATGAGAGAAGCCAATGTTCGTTGCAGGAAATGCGGGCGTGTCATGAAAAAAGAAAAGACAGACTACGACCATATTCACTGGTTTTGTGCCTGCGGATACAAGGAGAAAACGTATTACGCAAAGCGGACGAGAAGGGTGAACCCTTACGAAAGCATGTTTTCGCACCCGGTTCTCAATTTGGAGGAGGACGGGGTATTATCGTTATTGACAGAGGAAGACAGAAAGGTTGACCTGCTTTCCCTGGAAGAAATAAGCCGGCTTACCATGTCGCCTGAGCCTCTCGGAAACGTTCTTGCCGATATCGTCAAGAGCATTGCCAACAGGTTGCGCGTAGAGGTTTGTTCCATTTATCTGTTCAAGAGGAATCGTTTGGTCCTCACGGCGACGTATGGTCTTTTGCAGGAGTCTGTGGGTGAGGTGAAATTGAAATTGGGTGAGGGAATAACGGGCTCCGCTGCGTTGAGCGATGGTCCCATCGTTGTCGATGATGCTTCTGCCGATGAGCGATATAAATATTTCGCAATTACCGGAGAGGAAAAATACAGAGGAATGTTATCCTGCCCTATCAGGGATGGAGAAAAACTCCTCGGTGTGTTAAACGTGGAAACGGTCAAGAAACACTTCTTCAACCCTTTTGAGATGAATTACATAGGTATTGTCTCAAATCTGATAAGGAACTGCCTGAAAATACGGGGCAAGAAAAGGTAGCCACCGGTCGATAACTTTTCGGAGCAACCGTTATGCTTCTTAAGGGGCAGTACGAAAGGCTGCTTGCTCTCGTGGAGAGGATGGATGANNTCCATCCATCGGATATTGCAGACTTTATCGAGGTGCTGGAAGAGGAAGAGAAAAAGTATGTCTTCAGCCTCCTCGACTCCCGAATCGCCTCTGACGTCATAGCTGAACTGAACGTACATGCAAAAGTTGAGATTCTCGAAGACATCGAAACGAACAGGCTCGCCGCGATCGTTGATGAGATGGACTCAGATGATGCTGCCGATATTTTTGACGAGTTAAAGCCCAATCAGCGCCTGGCTGTACTCGAGGGAATTGATGAAGAGGACAGGGCAGAGGTTACGGAGCTTTTAAAATATGAGGACGATACCGCTGGCGGTATCATGTCACTCGAATTTATTTACGCCTATGAGTTCCAGACGGTTCAAGAAATAATCAACATGCTGAGAATTCGGCGGGAACAGATCGAGCAGGTTCACTTTGTCTATGTGGTTGATAAAAAATTTCATTTGCGGGGAAGCGTAAGATTTGTTGAGCTGTTACTCGCTGACCCGAAGACGAGGATCAGTGAAGTGATGGAGCCTGTTGCATATTCGATCAAGCCCGATATGGACCAGGAGGTGGTGGCGAAGATATTTAAAAAATATGACTCCCCATCACTTCCCGTTATAGATACTGGGGGAAAGCTCCTGGGTCGCATAACCTTTGATGACGTTATGGATGTTGTGGATGAAGAGGCAACGGAAGACTTTTTGAGACTCGCGAATGTGGATGTTGGGGAACGGGTATTCGCCGGTCCGCTGTCATCGGCAAAGAAGAGACTTCCGTGGTTGTCCGTCAACCTTCTCACTGCCCTCTTGGCCGCCTGGGTTGTGGGATTGTTTGAAAGTACCATCGGACAATTTGCATTTCTCGCCATCTTCATGCCCATTGTCGCCGGCATGGGGGGTAATGCAGGCACGCAGACTCTCACGGTGGTTGTTCGGGGAATAGCACTTGGTGACCTCGATTATGGGGGAGCCAAAAAGGTTCTGTTGAAAGAAATTACCATCGGCATTCTGAACGGCATGATAAACGGTCTGGTTATGGGTGTCGTGGCATATCTGTGGAAAGGGCTCCCCGTCGTTGGTCTTGCCATATTTCTTGCAATGGTTATCAACCTCTTCGTGGCTTCACTGTTTGGTACCGTTGTTCCGCTCCTTTTGAGGGCTATCAAGGTTGATCCCGCCCTCGCCTCGGGGGTAATCGTGACAACTGCTACCGATTGCTTCGGTTTTCTTTCCTTCCTCGGTATCTCCGCCATACTTCTCAAGGAATTTATCCCGTAAGCTATGAGCAGATCTTTCCTTACCACGGAGGGTATCAAACTGAGGGAGCACCTGTTCAGGGAGTCGGACGTTTCCTTCCAGATTTTTACCAGGGATAAGGGAACGATAAGAGCCATGGCTCCGGGATTGAAAAGAAGCAGAAGGAGATTTCCCGGATCAATCAGGAAATTCTGTTTTTATTCGCTTGAGCTGTCCAAGGGCAAAAAGGATTTCTACCTGATAAGCAACGCCCGTTTTTTAGAAGGGTATGAAAATATAAGCAGGGATTTCAGAGGCTATTGTTCTGCAGATTACATATTACAGGTTATCTCGCACTTTTACCCAGAAAACATGGAATCATCGTATATATTCGATTCCTTGAAGTTGTTCCTCCGGCAGCTCGAGGCAGAAGGGTCCTCCTGGTCAGCGAATAAATGGATGGAAATACGGATATTAAACGATTCGGGCTTCCTTTCAAGACTCGTTTTATGTTCCCAGTGCGCAACGCCTTTTGATGATAACGACAAACTGTATTACAACACAAAAACTGGCCATGCCTACTGTAAAAACTGCAGGAAAGCGGGAAAATATGAGATATTTAACAATGATATGAAGAATAATATAAACCACGCCCTGGCGGCTGAGTGCGGAAAATTCAGGATATCTTCCCGAAGGGATGTGGATCGTTTTGACAGAATTACTACGGAGGTTATCGTTGAGAAACTGGGATTTTTTCCGAAATCTCTTGCTGAAATCTTTGCGAAAAACAGAGGAAGTAGTTGAAAACCCTCTCAATTCTCATATTTCTTGACACTACCAATGTTTAATGATATTTTCTCATTACTCTGTTCTGTTGGATCATATAGAAAAAATAATAGAATTTGGAGGTAGAGCGTGAATTTCCAGGACCTTGTAATCGCACTCCAAGTATTCTGGGCAAAAAAAGGTTGCGTCGTTCAACAACCTTACGATATCGAAGTCGGTGCAGGCACGTTTAACCCTGCGACCCTTCTCCGCGTTCTCGGTCCCGAACCGTGGAATGTTGCCTATGTGGAGCCCTCGAGAAGACCCACTGACGGAAGATACGGGGAGAACCCGAGTCGTCTGCAGCATTATTACCAGTTTCAGGTAATCATGAAGCCTTCACCCTACAATATTCTGGACCTTTATCTGGAGAGCCTCGAGTCATTCGGCATTGACCCGAAAAAGCATGATATACGGATGGTGGAAGATGACTGGGAAAGTCCAACCCTCGGTGCATGGGGGCTCGGATGGGAGGCGTGGCTCGATGGAATGGAGATTACTCAGTTGACCTATTTCCAGCAGGCGGGAGGGCTCGATCTGAAGCCTGTCTCCTTTGAAATCACCTACGGTATTGAAAGAATCGCCATGTACCTCCAGGGAGTGGACAACGTTTTTGACCTGCAATGGGTGGGTGATGTTACCTATGGCGACGTATACCACCGGGGGGAAGTGGAGTTCTCCATATACAACTTCGAGGAAGCTGATGTGCCGATGCATTTTTCCCTCTTCGAGATGTACGAAAAAGAGTGCAGGAGGCTCGTGGAAAAAAAGCTTGTGCTTCCGGCGTTTGATTACTGTTTGAAGTGCTCCCACACGTTCAACATGCTCGATGCGAGGGGAGCCATTTCCGTTACCGAAAGGACGTCCTACATAGGCCGTGTCAGGACGCTCGCGCGGATGTGCGCGGAAGGATACCTGAAAATGAGGGAAGAACTCGGATATCCTCTTCTTAAAAAGTCTTTCAAATAAAAAATATCATGGAGAGGAAGGTATGGGCAAAGACATTCTTATCGAAATAGGGTGTGAGGAGATTCCAGCGGGGTTTATCGGACCCGCCCTCGAAGGCGGTCAGAGATACCTTGAGGAAGAGCTCAAGAAAAAACGGATATCCTTTTCAGAAGTTTTGATAACCGGAAGTCCCAGGAGGCTCGTGTATAAGATAAAGGACGTGGGCACAACACAGCAGCAGGAGGAGGATCTCGTTCTTGGACCATCTGAAAAAGTCGCTTTTGATGACTCGGGAAACCCGACGAAGGCCGCGGTTGGGTTTGCCAAATCATTGAACCGGAAAGTTGAAGATCTGAAAATATTTGAAACCGAAAAAGGCAGATATCTCGGCTTTATGAAAAAAGAGAAACCATCCCCGGCGAAGGAACTGTTGCCGGGGATTCTTACGGGATTGCTTCCTGCGCTGCCATTTAAAAAGTCTATGCGGTGGGCTGACCTCGAAATTAGATTTGCCAGGCCAGTTCAATGGATAATTTCCCTTTTCGGCAAAGAGGTTATCAATATTTCCTTCGGGCATGTACAGTCCTCCAATTTCACCTTTGGACACAGATTTTTGAAACCGAAAAAGATATCCATAAAAGATGTTTCTGAATATGAAAAAAAGTTGAAGGAAGCATTCGTCATCGTGGATTTCGATGCACGGAAAGAGCTCATCAGAAAACAGCTCAAAGAGATAGAGAAGAAAATTGGGTTCAGATGGGTTCAGGATGAAAGCCTTCTGGAAACCGTGACAAACCTCGTCGAGTATCCTGTTACGGTTGTAGGAAAGTTTGACGAGGAATATCTTGAATTGCCAAGAGAGATATTGATAACGACGATGAAAGAGCATCAAAAGTATTTCGTTTTCGAGGATGAGTTGGGAAACCTCTTTCCCGGGTTCGCAGCGGTTTCAAACATTATCACGGAAGATATGGATGTCATAGTGAGGGGGAATGAACGGGTCTTGAAGGCGAGGCTAGCTGACGCGGATTTCTATTACAAGGATGACCTCAAAGAACCATTGATCAGCAAGAAGGATAAGTTAAAAGAGGTTATTTACCAGTCCGATCTTGGAACTTACTTCGACAAAGTGGAGAGGGTTGAAAAGCTCGCAAGGAAAATTGCCGAGCGGGTGGCTCCCGATATGGTCGAGATGGCAGCACGGGCAGCAGCCCTTTCCAAGATCGATCTCACTACCGGTGTGGTCTACGAGTTTCCCGAACTTCAGGGAATCATGGGGAGATACTACGCTATGAAGACAGGCGAAGAGCCGGAAGTTGCAGAGGCGGTCTTTGAACATTACCTGCCCCGGGGGGCTGCGGATATCCTCCCCGCAACAGAGACCGGTGCCATAGTATCGATTGCCGATAGACTGGATACCATCTGTGGTTGCTTCAGCGTTGGTCTCATCCCGACGGGGACTCAGGATCCCTATGGACTACGAAGGCAATCGATAGGGGTGATGAATGTGATTCTGGGCAAAAAATATGATCTTTCTCTCTCAAGTCTCGCTAAAGAAGCGGTGAAGAATCTCAAAGATCGCATAAAAGGGGATGAGAAGACGATTATCTCCGACGTGTTGGATTTTTTCAAAGGAAGGCTGCACGGAATCATATCGTCTGGAGAGTCTGACCAGGAGGTTGTGGATGCGATAATCGATGCAGGATTTGATAACGTCCTCGACGTGAAGGCGAGGGTGGATGCTCTTTCCAGATTTAAACAGAGCGACTCCTACGAATCCCTCATCACCGGTTTCAAGCGGGCCCAGAACATTATACGGGGAGCGCAGATACGCGGGGATATTTCTGAAAAACTCTTCGTTTACGATGAAGAGCGGGAGCTTTTCAAGGCGATAGGCGAAGCGAAAGAGGCGGTTCATACTCTTGCGGCGAAGAAATCCTATTTTGAAGCCCTGGAGAAGCTCGCATCCCTCAGGGACTCGGTGGACTCATTTTTCGAGAAAGTACTCGTTATGGACAAGGACGAAAAACTCAAAAACAACAGACTTGCGCTCCTCTCTGAATTGACGGGCCTATTCAGCTGGATAGCCGACTTTTCCAAGTCTGGTAAACATTGATTAATTTTTACCTATCGGGAGGGATTGGAGATGACAAAAAAGTATGTATATTTTTTCGGGGGTGGCAAGGCAGACGGCAGAGCCGATATGAAAGATCTTCTCGGCGGAAAGGGGGCGAACCTTGCTGAGATGACCAACCTCAAAATTCCCGTTCCTCCGGGATTTACGATCACCACTGATGCCTGCAATATCTTTTATAAAAACAGGGGAAGGATCCCGAAAAATGTGATCGAAGAGGTGGGGAAAAACCTCAGAAAACTGGAGAGACTTTCGGGGAAAAAATTTGGCGACCCTTCGAGACCTTTGCTCATTTCCGTTCGCTCGGGCTCAAAGTTTTCCATGCCCGGAATGATGGACACAGTTCTCAATCTCGGGCTCAACGATAAAACCGTCAAAGGGCTCATGAAATGGTCGAATAATGAGAGGTTTGCTTATGACTCCTACCGGCGCTTCATAGCCATGTTCTCAGATGTCGTCCTCGGCATCTCCAAGGATTTTTTCGAAGAAACTCTCGAGAAAAGGAAATTGGATAACAATGTGGAACTGGATACGGAATTGGATGCCGGAGACTTGATTTTTCTCGTCAAAAAGTTCAAGGACATCGTCAAGAAAAAGATGAAGAAACCCTTTCCGCAGGGACCGGACAGCCAGCTTCGCATGGCTATCGAGGCTGTCTTCAAGTCGTGGAACAACCCGAGAGCAAAATATTACAGAAAATCCCACAACATCCCCGATGACCTCGGGACAGCGGTGAACGTTCAGTTAATGGTCTTTGGGAATACGGGTAATGATTCGGCAACGGGTGTAGGGTTTACCCGAAATCCCTCAACGGGAGGGAAGGAGTTCTACGGCGAATATCTCGTTAACGCTCAGGGCGAGGATGTTGTGGCAGGGACCCGAACGCCGTTGTCACTGAAGGATTTGAAAAAAGACATGTCGGGAGTGTTCAATCAGCTGATAAAAATTACGAACAAACTCGAAAACCATTACAGAGATGTTCAGGATTACGAGTTCACCGTTGAGAATGGCAAACTTTACATGCTGCAAACCAGGTCCGGGAAGAGGACGGCAACCGCAGCAGTCAAAATCGCAGTGGATATGGTGAAGGAAAAACTGATAACCAAAGAAGAGGCAGTTTTCCGGGTCGAGCCGGGTCAGATCGATCAGCTTCTCCACCCCGTTATCGACCCCAAGGCTAACTACGAAGTTGTTGCGAGAGGCCTTCCCGCGTCGNNCGCGTCGCCCGGGGCTGCCACAGGAATGGTGGTATTTACCGCCGATAGAGCCGTCGAGATTGTCAAAGAGGGACATCCGGTCATTCTCGTGAGAAAAGAGACGAGTCCCGACGACATTCACGGGATGGATGCTTCAAAAGGGATTTTGACGGCAAAGGGGGGGATGACCTCCCACGCGGCAGTAGTGGCGCGGCAGATGGGGAAGACGTGTATCGCTGGGTGCGAGGATATCGAAATTGATGAGATGACAAACAGGTTTTCTGTCAATGGGAAAACGGTTTTAGAGGGAGACTTCATCACGTTGAACGGGTCTACGGGGGAAGTTATCCTCGGGGAAGTTCCTCTGATTACCCCTGAGCTAACCGGTGCGTTCGGAATCCTCATGAAGTGGGCGGATTCTTTCAGAAAGATCGGTGTTCGGGCAAATGCCGACATACCGAGGGATGCTGAGGTTGCCCGGAATTTTGGTGGAGAGGGGATAGGGTTATGCAGGACAGAGCATATGTTTTTCGGCGAAGACAGAGTCAACATAATGCGAAAGATGATCCTTGCCAAGACGTTGGAAGAGAGAGAAAAGTACCTCGACATGCTCCTTCCGATGCAGAAAAATGATTTTATCGGACTTTTCAGGGCCATGAAAGGCTTTCCCGTTACCATCAGACTTCTGGACCCTCCTCTCCACGAATTTCTCCCCAAGATGGAAGATTTGATGGTAGAAGTGACTAAGCTGGAACTTCTCCATGCAGATAGAGGACTCGTCGAAGAGAAGAAGAAATTGCTAGCCAGGGTGGAGGAGCTTCATGAGTTCAATCCGATGCTCGGGCTTCGTGGGTGTCGGGTAGGCATTCTCTATCCCGAGATTACGAGGATGCAGGTGCGTGCAATCATGGAAGCAGCCTGCCAAGTGGCGAAGGCGAAAATCAAGGTGTATCCTGAGATCATGATACCTCTTGTCAGTATGAAGTCCGAGATGAAGGCGCAGAAAGAAATCGTAATAGAGGTGGCCGAGCAGGTTCAGAAAAAATTCAAGACGAGGGTTAATTATCTCGTGGGGACTATGATAGAACTGCCGAGGGCTGCAATACGGGCAGATGAAATTGCAGAAGAAGCGGAATTTTTCTCTTTCGGGACCAATGATCTCACACAGACCGCTTACGGGTTTTCGCGGGATGATGCAGGCAAATTCATCATGGAATACATGAATAAATCTGAGCAGTGTTCTCTATGCGGGGGAACACTCGAGAAGGACCTCTCCTGTCCTGACTGTGGGACCGTTTTCGACAGAAGGGCCGATAACATCCTCGACTTTGATCCTTTTCAGACTCTCGACCAAAGTGGCGTGGGTGATCTGATAAAAATCGGTGTCGAACGCGGCCGGAGCAGGAGGAGAGATCTTAAAATAGGCATCTGCGGAGAGCATGGAGGCGATCCGGCATCGGTTGAGTTTTGTCACTTAACCGGCTTTGACTATGTAAGCTGCTCTCCCTATCGTATTCCCATCGCCCGTCTTGCCGCAGCCCAGGCGGCTTTGAGGGAAAAGATGAGGCGGAGAGATGCCCAGCGTTCCAAGCGTAGGGGTGAGAAAAAACAGGCTAAATCCTCGTCATAACTGTTGTTTTCACTAATTCGCCGTGACCGGGTGATCCTATTCCGGGATCACCTTTTTTCTCTTTACATTTTCCTGATTACACAATATATTGTATTATCAAATAAAGCACATACACCATATTGATGTTTTTTTAATAATTGGAGATTGGGAATGAAAATTAAATCACTGGAACTGGTAGGGTTCAAATCCTTCAGCGAGAAGACCACCATTCATTTTTCGGACGGCGTGACTGCCATTGTCGGGCCAAATGGCTCGGGCAAATCAAACATCGTGGATGCAATGAGGTGGCTGGTGGGAGAAACAGCCCCGACCATGATAAGGACAAAGCTGCTGGAAGACGTCATTTTCTCAGGATCGGAAAGTGCTCCCCCGATGGGCATGGCAGAGGTGAATCTCGTCTTTGATAACTGCGACGGCTCTCCTCCGGTTGGATATGAAAATTTTTCCGAGATCCAGATAACAAGAAGGGCGTACAAAGATGGAGAGTCAGAGTTTTTCATAAACAAAACTCCCTGCAGGCTAAAGGATATCGTAGAATTATCTCTCGATGCAGGGTCGGGAGCCAGGGGGTACTGCATAATCGAGCAGGCAAAGGTCCAGCAAATTATAACGGGAAAACCTGAAGAGACACGGATGCTCATTGAGGAAGCAGCCGGCGTTGCAAAGTACAGGATGCGAAAGAAAGAAGCTCAGCGAAAGCTTGAGACGACACGACAGAATCTCTTGCGGCTTGCGGATATTTTGCTCGAGGTGAAGAAGCAACTCTCTTCTATAGACCGGCAGGCGAGAAAGGCCGCCCGATACAAAAAACTGAAAGAGGGATTGAAACAAATAGAGATAGAGGTTCTGCGGCGAAAAGCGATAAAGGAGTGCGAGGAGGAGAGGCTGTATGCGGGCCGCTTGCAGGAGATGGTCCAGAAGGTAAAGGTGTACGAAGAGACGCTGCAGACCCTGAGAATAAAGGAACAGCAACTACGAAACGAAATTTTCTCCCAGGAAACAGAGATTGACGCGGTGAGACAGCAGCTGGGGAGCACGAACGAGGCATTTTACCGGCTTGATACGGAGCATGGCGGGGTGACGAGAGACATGTTGGGTATTGAAGAGAGGATTTCGGCGCTCCTTGGCGAAGGCAGGAAGGGAGAACTGGAGCTGGTGGAAATGAAGGAGAGGATCGCTGAGCTGGGAGAATCGATGAGCGAAGCGGATATTGAGCTCGCTCACTTCCATTCCGAGCCCGACCCAGAAGCAGGAGCGCGGGATGAAATCGGAAAAAGGGTTCATGCGTTAAAGGAAATGCAGGAGACAAAAAGAGAAGCTCTCGTCGACATCATGTCGCGACTTGGAGGCCTTGACAACTCCATCAGCATAAACGAGAAATGGTTCTACGAAACAGAGCGAAAGGGAAATCATCTTGCCAGAGAACTCGATCTGATTCAGGCCGATATATCCAGGGCGGAAAAGGAACTGAAGGATGAAATTGCGAGGGAAAAGGAATTGATGGAAAGCTTATATCGGTCCACCGAGGAGATCCAGCGGGTTACTACCGGTATCTCTCAATGTGAGAGGGAAAGGGAAGGGCTCAACGCGATCATCGAACAATCGAGGAAAGAGAAGGAAAGGGCAGGATCACGGCTCGTGGCTCTCAAGGAGATCCTCGAAAACTATGAGCTTTTCGGTGAAAGCGTTTCATATATTATGAATGAGTTTCGCTCTATAAGCGATGGATCCGAAATACTTGGCGTGCTGGGAGAGCTGATAGGTGTCGAGAAAGGGTATGAGAAGGCTGTAGAGGCGGCTCTTGGCGAAAGCCTGAAATACATCGTTGTCAGAGATTCAGATGATGGTGTCGTTGCTCTTCGCGCATTGAAAGATACGGGGAAGGGGAGAGGGTCCTTTGCGCCGGTAAAGTTGCGAAAAAGAGGGGAGAGGAGTCTCGAGATGCCAACGGGCGAAGGAGTTATCTCGAAAATATCGGGAATAATCTCGGCCCCGGGAGAATGCAGGGATCTGATAGAAAATCTTCTCGGAGATGTTCTTCTCGTAAATTCGGTGGAAGATGCAGTGCGGTTATGGAAGACCAATGGGCACTGGGCTACTTACGTAACGCTTGAGGGGGATCTCGTTCTTCCAAGCGGAATTATATCGGGAGGGAGCTCAAAGGGAGAGGAAAGTGGGATTCTCAGTAAGAGAAGTGAGATGGCTGAACTCGAGTCCACGCTGCTCAATATGGAAAAAGAGATAAAGATCAAAGAAGGACAGCTGGACAAGGTCGTGGCCGAACTGGAGGGGAAGAGAAGACGCCACAAGGAGCTCAGTGATGAGATAGGCTCACGGGAAAAGGAAAAACATTCCGCTACAGTGAGCATCGAGTTTCTCGAAAAAGAGCTGGAGAAGCAAAAGAAGCGAAAGACGTGGAGCGAAGAAGAACATTCCCATCTCGTTGCCGAAATGAAGAGATTCGAGATAACGAATGAGGAGTCGAAAAACCTTCACAAGGAGAGCTCAGAAAAGGTTTCGGCTCTGGAAAAAGAGTTAGCGACTTTGAAGGAAGAAATACAGAGGAGCGAGTTGGGTTTGAGAGAGCTGGAGGAGAAGATGAGCAAGAGGGAGCTTCAGAGAGTGGAGATCCAGGAGAGGAGAAACGGGCTGGCAGCCGAAGTTAATTCGCTGAATAAAATTCTGGAGGATAAATACATCTACAGGGAAAAAATGACCGGTGAGATAGAGGAACTGAAGAGGCGGAAAGAAGAGCTCTCCCGCCAGAAAGAGAAGATGATAGCACAGGTGAAAGCCCTCGCTGATGAGCGGGGAAGTCTCGAGAAAGTGATGGCGGAGAAGACCGAGACCCTCTCCAAGCTAAAAAATGATCTTGCTGAGGCGAATAAGGAATCGGCGGGCCTTCTCTCGTCCATGGAAAATACGAAAGAGGACATCGCCTCACTGCGAGAACGGCTCGCGGCGGTTAAAACGAGAACTGAGAATATTGACGCTGTTGCCCGCGACAGCTACGGTTTGGGCGACATTGCAATGTACCCTGAGGAAGAGAGATTTGCGGGGGTTGACGAGGCAGCCCTTGGAGAAGAGATCGATATGATGAGAGGCCGCCTGGAATCTCTCGGAGAAGTGAATGTATCTGCCATAGAGGAGAGGGAAGAACTGGCCAAGCGGTATGAAGACCTCTTGAAGCACAAGGAAGATCTCGAGAAATCGATGGGGGATCTGGAAAAAGTGATATCGAAGATCGATCGGGAATCAAGGGACAGGTTCATTGCGATGTTCGGCAGTGTGAATGAAAAATTCATGGAGCTTTTCCCCAAACTGTTTAGCGGAGGCAAGGGATATTTGAAACTTACCGATGAGAACAATCTCCTCGAATCGGGGGTGGAGATAATTCCCCAGCCGCCGGGAAAAAGATTGAAGAACCTATCCCTTCTTTCGAACGGGGAGAAGGCTTTGACCGGTATCTGCCTCCTTTTGTCCTTGTTCTTCCTCCGTCCCGGTCCATTTCTTTTCCTCGATGAAGTAGATGCTCCCCTCGATGAGGCAAACGTGGACAGGTTCAACCGGCTGATACGCGACATTTCGCACAATTGTCAGGTAATCATGATCACCCACAAGAAAAGGACGATGGAACTTGCCGACTTCCTCTACGGCACGACCATGGATCGGCCGGGAATATCCCGGATCGTATCGGCCCAGTTAAGCTAGTCTTCCACCGATTGTCCCCACACCCAAAGTTGCAGATCAACAGGATTGTCCTGTGCTATAGTTATCATCTTGAAGGAATTCAGTAATTGGAAGAAACCTGAGGCGAACACATGGTTGCCTTTCTGTCAAAAGTGAGAAAAGGGCTCTCGAAAACGAGAAGGACAATTCTGGGCAGGTTTGATGAAGCGGTTCGGTCAGGAAGCGAAGGAGCAGCGTTTCTCGAAGAACTCGAAGAAATCCTCATACTTTCCGACATCGGTTTCAATACTTCCGCATACCTGGTTGATCAGTTGAGAAAATACCTAAACGGACAAGAAAGCTTTGATGCCCATCAGATCTTAGGGAAAATGGCTGAAGTAGTGAAAGATTTGCTCAGCGGGGTTGAGAAACCGCTTGAGATTTGCCCCCCATTACCGTTCACCATCCTCGTAGTCGGGGTAAACGGCTCGGGGAAAACGACGACCATCGGAAAGTTGGCCTATGACCTAAAACGAAAAGGATATTCCGTGTTGATAGGGGCAAGCGATACGTTTCGTGCAGCAGCAATCGACCAACTTGAAATCTGGGGCCAGCGGGCGGGAGTTGAGGTGGTGAAACACAGGCCGGGAGGCGATGCGTCGGCGGTTGCCTTCGATACGATTCAATCTGCGCGATCGAAGAAAAAAGATGTGGTGATAATAGATACTGCAGGAAGGCTTCACACGAGGAAAAATCTCATGGACGAACTTGAAAAAGTAAAGCGGGTTATCAGTAAGGAACTCAGCCATGCGCCTTCGGAAATTTTACTCGTTCTGGATGCCACAACCGGCCAAAATAGCATAAATCAAGCGAAAAGTTTTCATGAGTCCCTCGGGGTTACCGGTCTGGCCGTAACGAAGATAGATGGCACCGCCAAGGGGGGCGTTCTCCTCGCTATTACGAGGGAGGTTGGGATCCCTGTTCGTTACGTTGGGGTTGGTGAGGGGATAGACGACCTGAAACCTTTCAATGCCGAGGATTTTTCCAAGGCTCTCTTGTTCGATGAGTGACCTGTTGCTCATAAAATTTTTGGGTGCAGTTGCATTTCTCCTCCTGGGTATCCGCCTCTCTGGAATGGGATTCGAGTCAGCCCTTGGAGAGAAAATTCGGGTTGCATTCAAGAAACTTTCGAACCGTATGCTTCCGGCTTACCTCGCCGGTTTTTTCGCAACGGTATCACTCCAGTCGTCGGGTGCAACGGTTGCTCTCCTTTTATCTCTTTCCGCCACTAACCCGATCTCTTTGCCGGCTTCGCTTGCCATTATTCTAGGAGCTGACCTTGGTGCAACGGTCATCATTCAGCTGATATCCTTCAAAATCGCTTCCATATCGCTGCTCATTATCTCAGTGGGCGCATTTATCTATCTCTTTGCGCGCAACCTCAGGAGAAAGGCCATAGGGCAGGGGATTTTGGGCTTCGGCTTCATTCTTTTTGCCATCCTTATTGTCACAGACCTCTCCGCCAGTGTCGGTCAAATTCCCGGACTTCCCATGATCCTCGAGGGACTCGACAAAGCGCCCCTCATATCATTTGCAGGCGGGTTGATATGTGCCCTTGTATTTCAGTCTTCAACGGCTGTTCTCGCGCTCATAATCGGTTTTTCATCGCAGAATCTTGTGAGCATCGATTCCTCCATTCCTGCAATTTTGGGGGCGAACCTCGGTGCAACCGTTATTGCCTTTCTATCAGCATTCGGGGGGAAAGAGAGGGGAGCCCGCATAGCCTGGGGGCACCTTTTCTTCAAGTTTATGGGTGTAATTATTTTTTTTCCCCTGATCGGCTATTTGCCGTCTTTTCTGGAAAGAATCTCCTTTGACCCGGCACACATGGTTGCCAATATGCATACGGTGTTCAATCTGGCAATCTCCTGCATTTTTCTTCCTTTTACCGGAGTGGTTTCAAAACAGTTGAATATACGACTTCCCGATAAAGAAAATCGAGACGAGTTCAGGTTGAAGTATCTTGATAAATCGTATTCAGTCTCCTCATCCCTTGGCGCTGCTCAGGTATCGAGGGAAATCATGCGAATGGCAGATGTTGTTCGTGGAATGCTCGCGGACGTGGAAACGGTTATCAAAACGGGCAATATAGACATCATCGATGATATTTCGAATAGAGACGATATCGTCGATTACCTCGACAGGGAGATAAAGAAGTTTTTATCGGAACACAGCCAGTTCGATGCCGGTCAAGAAGGTGGAAAACGGAACGTTGAGTTTATCTCCGTGATAAATTACCTGGAAATAGCCGGGGACATAATAGATAAAGGTATAAGTGAACAATTAAGTAATAAAATACTGAATAATTTTTCTTTTTCTGTAGAAGGAGAGCGGGAGATACTAATGTACCACGGGAAGATAGTCGAGATGTTCGATGAATCTCTTGTCTCCTTCATGCGGGTGGACAGAGAGCTTGCCAACAGGGTTTTGAACAGGAAAAAAGTTTTGGGTAATCTGGAGAAAGAGCTAAAAAATGCCCATATTCGCAGGCTGAACAAGGGAATGAAAGAGTCTCTCGAAACGAGTTCGATTCATCTCGATATACTCTCATCGATGCGACGAATCGTGTCGGTCTGCGCGGGGATCGCCCATTGTGTTGTAGACTTTGAAGAATGATGGCAATATATGGCTTGCCCTGATGCTTGCCATGGTATTATAGTTATGAATATCTCAATATTTCTTGACATTTTGGAGGAAAATCATGACCTATCGCTTCTCAAAAGATATCTCGGGCTGCGGACTATCAGGAATAATTAACACGAAGGGGAAAATGATAAGCGGTGAGAAAATCGTGAATTCGATAGTCCTCCAGACGGATAGGGGAAATGGTCTCGGTGCGGGGTATGCCGCCTACGGAATTTATCCCGACTATGCCGACTACTATGCTTTCCATATCATGTACGACGACTTTGCTGCCAAGGAGGAGACGGAGGCTCTCCTTGAAAAGTTTTCAGACGTGGTATATTACGAAGAAATCCCCACACAGACGACAGAAAGAATAAAGATATCCCCCCTCCTGATGAGGTACTTTCTCCGGCCGGTTGTAGAGAAAGCACCGAGAGAGCTCCGCCTTCTCAAGGAGGACGATATTATCGTGAATATCGTTATGCGGATCAACGGCTTTGTCGATGGAGCCTACGTTTTTTCTTCCGGGAAAAATATGGGTGTTTTCAAAGGGGTAGGATTCCCGAAGGATATCGCCGAGTTTTACAGGATTGATGAGTATGAGGCCTACATCTGGACAGCTCACAATAGATTTCCGACGAACACACCGGGCTGGTGGGGAGGAGCGCATCCTTTCACGCTTTTGGATTGGTCGATAGTCCATAACGGTGAAATATCATCATACGGGATCAACAAGAGGTATCTCGAGATGTACGGATATCAGCTGACGCTCCTGACCGATACCGAGGTTGTCGCCTATCTGCTGGATCTTCTCATCAGAAAAATGGGACTGGACATAAAATCTGCTTGTGTGGCCCTTGCATCCCCTTTCTGGAAAGATATCGATAACGAGGATGGAGCGGTATTCAAGGCAATTCGGATGATATTTGGAAGCGCACTCTTAAACGGCCCCTTTGCCATCCTTTTCGCTTTCTCTGATGGAATCGTCGGGCTAAATGACCGGGTAAAACTCAGACCACTCGTAGCCGGAATAAAGGGGGATTTTGTTTACATGGCCAGCGAGGAGGCAGCAATTCGAGAGGTTTGTCCAGATCCGGAGAGGGTGTGGGCTCCAAAGGCCGGGGAACCTGTTATCGTCAAGTTGGGGAAAGGAATAATGCATTGAGGTATGGCAGCGATGAAACTGGAAATTGATGCGCAAGGAGTTTACTTCAGAGATCTGAACAAGATGGTTCGCAATGCCGTCGGTGAGGGCTACAGCGAGATAGTTCTGAAAAATGTGAACGGGCAGTATTACATCGGAGATGGAATAAATAAAGACGTGACCATAATTATTGAAGGAGTTCCGGGAAACGACCTTGGCGCATTCATGGACGGTCCCCACATTATCGTGAAAAAGAATGCCCAGGATAACGTTGGGAATACGATGAATGCTGGAAAGATTGTCATCCATGGCCGGGCGGGAGATGTATGTGGGTACGCTATGAGGGGGGGGAAGATCTTCATAAAAGGCGACGTCGGGTACAGGGTTGGAATACACATGAAAGGTTACAAAGATAAAATACCGATCATGGTGGTCGGAGGGAGGGCTGGTGATTTTCTCGGCGAGTATATGGCGGGGGGTGTCCTGATAATTCTTGGCGTCTCGGCTAACAAGGGCGATGGGAGGCCCATCGTGGGGGACTTTCTCGGTACGGGGATGCACGGAGGCGTTATCTATCTGAGGGGAGAGCCTGATATGGCAAATGTTGGTGCCGAAGTCGGCATCGTCCCGATCGAGGAAGCAGACACACGGATCCTTCAGATCTCTATAAAGGAGTTTTGTGATGAGTTCGGATACGATTTCAATGAAGTTATGAAAGAATCATTTACGAAGCTCGTCCCTGTAACGAACAGACCTTATGGAAACCTTTACGCGTACTAAATGGGAGGGGAGATGGTTGAACAATTTATCAGCAAAATGGAAACGAAAATTTCACGGTTCATCGAAATCATCGAAGGACTGAAAGAGGAGAATCAGGAACTCAAGGGAGAGTTGAAAAGAAAAGATGTGGAAATCGAGGAACTGAAACGGAAAGCAGTAGAGCTATCAAAGGAAAAGGAAGAGGTGAAGAAAAGCATAGAAAAACTCCTCGGCAAACTTGAATTAATTGAGTTGTGATCGAATTTATGTATAATTGAGTTATGAAAAAAGTATACGATGTTCATATTCTCGGATACAAGATTTCGATCTCGACAGATAAAGAGGAAGGATACGTAAAAGAGCTTACAGCATATTTAAACGAGAGGCTGCGAGAGATAAAGCGTGGTAACAAATCGATTACGAATATGGATCAGCTGATATTGACTTCTCTAACGCTTGCCGATGAAATACTGAATGTCAAAAAAGAGTTTGAGAATACTCGGGGAAAAGTAGAGCAGTTGAATAAGCTTCTGGATGAGAAGCTTGCACATATACAGAGTTGAAATGGGCGTTCCCTTCTGTGTTGGTGACTGACGAAATGTTTGAGCCAACAAAATGTTGAACGGGAATCCTCCCTGGCGGTGAAGAGCAAACCCCAGCCCGGGGAAGCCAGAAGCCGTTACAAGGGTACCCACCTATCGGGATGGGGTTCAACATCAATCGTCAGCACGGCATCGGCGGGGAACATTATATGTCCGTTTTTACATAGATGTGGGATTGATACAGGGTTTTTTTAAGGAATAAGGAAGAATTTACTATAAAGCCTTGAACACACCCGATATTTTACGGGAACAGAACCCAGAGAAACCTTATTCCCATCCTGCAATAATCCCGCGATAATTTGTGTTGTGGGATTTTTTTATGTCAAATGAGAAAGAAATCGTACGATTGAGCATGCTGAAATTGAGGGAGAATGGTATTTCTTCCAGGGAAAGAAGAGAGAAGAGTTCACGCATAGCATCTTCGCTGATAAACGATCTTCTGTTGCCAGCCACGGTGAGGTCAGTAGGGCTATATTATCCCGTTATGGGAGAAGTGGATACTCTTTCGATTTTCGATTTCTGTAGAAAAAATTCCATTACCTCCATGTTCCCGAGAATTGTATCTGACGATGAGATGATGTTTCTCCCGGTGAATTCAAAAAGGGAACTGGTGAAGAGAAAATACGGGATTTACGAGCCCGGCGTTGGCGCCTACACCGGAGAAAAGGGTTTTGTGCCCGATATCGTTATCGTGCCCGGTGTCGCATTCGATAAGAATAATTTCAGGATCGGATATGGAAAGGGCTACTATGATTTGTATCTCTCGAGGCATAGACCAACGCTAATGGTCGGGTTCGGTTACGCGTTCCAAGTTTTGGAAAGTGTTCCGGTAGACCAGTGGGATGTGAGGCTCGACCTCGTTCTCACTGAGAATGGCTGGCAGGGAAATTACAAAAACATCTTTGCCGGAGGTTCACAGTGAACAACCTACCATTAATAATCACTATTCTTGTAGCGATGGTAATTCTTCTGGGGGCGCTATCTCTCTATCTGTTAATAAACAGGAAGGCAGGGGATCAAAAGGCCAAAAGAGCGGAAGAGGCTGCGGAGGATGCCTTAAAGAGGGCGAAGAGGGAATCGGAGAGCATCCTCAAGGAGGCATCGCTCCATGCCAAGGATTATATGCTTCAGGCGAGGGCAGATTTTGAGAGAGAAACCCAGGACAAAAGGAGCGAGCTCCAGAAGCTTGAGCGAAGACTCCTTCAGAAGGAAGAGCTACTCGACAGGAGGACGGAGTCGCTCGAAACAAGGGAGACGGATTTCGGCAAGCGGGAAAAGCAGCTGGATCAGACGAGCAAGCAGCTCAATGAAAAGATTGAATCCTATAAGCAGCTAACAGAAGAAGCAAAGGAAAGGCTCGAGAGAATTTCCGGTTACACGCTGGAACAGGCGAAGCAGGAACTCATGACCATGATAGAGAACGAGGCCAAAATGGAAGTTGCAAAGAAAATAAAGGCCATTGAGGAAGAATTCAAAGAAGAAGCCGACAGGAAAGCCCAAAAAATAATAGGCCTCGCCATACAGAAATATGCCGCAGATTACGTCTCCGAGAGGGTCGTGACCACCGTTCCCCTTCCGAACGAGGAAATGAAGGGTAGGATCATTGGGAGGGAAGGCCGAAACATCAGGGCATTTGAAGCCGAAACGGGGGTTGATCTGATCATCGATGACACGCCTGAGGCAGTCATCCTTTCGGGGTTTAACCCCGTGAGGAGAGAAGTTGCGAGGATGTCTCTTGAGCGGCTTGTGGCCGATGGAAGAATCCACCCTGCAAGAATAGAAGAGGTTGTCGAAAAGGCAACAGATGAGATTAACCAACAGATAAAAGAAGCCGGCGAGCAGGCAATATTCGACCTGGGTATTCACAACATGCATCCCGAACTGACGAAGTTGATCGGAAAGCTGAAATTTCGGTCCAGTTACGGACAAAACATGTATACACACGCCATGGAGGTTTCATTTCTTTCCGGGGCCATAGCATCCGAGCTCGGGTTGAATCCTAAAGTGGCCAAGAGGGCGGGACTGTTGCACGATATTGGGAAAGCAGTTGACCATGAGGTGGAGGGACCGCATGCCCTTATCGGTGCCGAGCTGGCGAAGAAATATGGCGAATCGAGCAGGATTATCCACGCCATCGCGGCCCATCACGAGGATGAGTCGCCGATAGATATTCTCCCAGTTATCGTTCAGGCGGCCGATGCCCTCTCGGGTGCCAGGCCGGGAGCCCGAAGGGAGATGCTGGAGAATTATCTGAGGAGACTTGAAGATCTGGAAAAGATCGCAACCTCTTTTCAGGGTGTCGAAAAAGCCTACGCGATACAAGCGGGGCGTGAGATACGGGTAATTGTTCAACCAGGGAAGACATCCGATGAGATGGCATACATGCTGGCAAGAGATATCGTGAAGAAAGTTGAGCATGATCTTTCTTACCCCGGTCAAATCAAAGTTACCGTTATTCGGGAAACCAGAGCGATTGAATATGCGAGATGAGTGGTCTGAGTATTCTTTTCATAGGTGATATAGTAGGGAGACCCGGAAGACGGGCTGCGAGGGAAAACATCGATAAGCTGAGCCGGGTTGAAGATTTCGACCTGATAATTGCGAACGCCGAGAATGGTGCAGGCGGATTTGGCCTCACCGGAGAAGTCATCGAAGAGCTCCTGGGCTACGGGATAGATGTTATCACCACGGGAAATCACGTCTGGGACAAGCAAGATATTATTGAATACATTGAAAACAATGACCGAGTGCTGAGGCCACTGAACTATCCCCCTGGAAATCCTGGCAGAGGTTTCGGGCTCTTCACCGGACGAAGCGGGTTTAACTACCTTGTCGTCAATCTTTCGGGAAGGGTTTTCATGGGGAACTACGATTGTCCATTCAGAGCGGTAGATATCCTTTTGGAAAACATCGGGGGGAAATGCAGGTTCAAAATAATAGACATCCATGCGGAAGCAACGTCGGAAAAGGAGGCTATAGGCTATTACCTCGATGGAAGGGTATCTGCTGTGATAGGTACTCACACCCACGTTCAAACTGGTGATGAGCAAATTCTTCCTGAAGGAACCGGCTACATATCCGATGCAGGGATGTGCGGACCGCAAAATTCCATCATCGGGATGAAAAAAGAGCATATCTTGCGCAGGTTTCTCTCACAGATGCCGGTGAAGTTTGAAGTTGCAACGGGTCCAGTCCTTTTCAGCGCCGTGATTCTCGAGTTCGATGACAACACAGGAATGTGCCGCAAAATACGAAGGGTCTACGAAAAAAGTGATTAAGGTGGTATTGGGATGGGTGATGTTCTGAAAAGGTTGTTGCGGGGTGTCGTCGACGTGATCCAGGAAGGAGAGTTGAGAGAGCGGCTCGAAACTGCAAAAAAAACCGGGGGAATGCTGAGAGTAAAAGCAGGTTTTGACCCCACTGCTCCCGATTTGCACCTTGGGCATACGGTTCTCATCCAGAAACTGAAACATTTTCAGGAGGAGGGTCACCAGGTAATTTTTCTCATAGGAGATTTTACCGGCATGATCGGAGATCCTTCGGGTAAGACCGAGGCGAGGCCTCCCCTCTCGAGAGAGGAGGTCATGGAAAACGCGAAAACGTACCGGGAACAGATTTTTAACATTCTCGATCCGGAAAAAACGGAAATCAGGTTCAACAGCGAATGGCTCGGTTCCCTCGATCCCGATGAAATGGTCAGGATTGCAGCTCAAATGACTGTTGCCCGGATGCTGGAGAGGGATGATTTCAATTCTCGGTTCAGGGGGGAACGGGCTATTTATATTCACGAATTTCTCTATCCACTTCTCCAGGGTTACGATTCGGTAGCTCTTAAAGCTGATGTCGAACTTGGAGGAACGGATCAGATTTTTAACCTCCTGGTGGGAAGAGATTTGCAGAGATATTATGGCCAGGTTCCCCAGGTTGTCATGACGACGCCCCTTCTCGAAGGCACGGATGGGGTGCAGAAGATGTCAAAGAGTCTCGGGAATTACATCGGCATCAATGAAACTCCCGAGATCATGTTCGGAAAAATAATGTCCATATCTGATGATCTCATGATCAGATATTACGAGTTGTTGAGTGACATTTCCCTCGGAGAGCTGGAGAGCATGAAAACAGGGATCAGCACGGGGAAAATGAATCCCCGGGATGCGAAAATGGGGCTTGCAGAGGAGATCGTGGCCCGGTATCACGGCGGAGAATGTGGAAGAAGAGCAAGAAAAGATTTTATTGTAAAGTTTTCCATAAAAATGTTTCCCGACGATGCGGCAGTAATTGATTTCACATGCCCCGAGGAGAGTATTTGGCTGCCGAAGCTGATATCCGCAATTTCACCTTCATTCAACTCGACATCGAAGGCAAAGAGATTGATCGAACAGGGCGGTGTAGAGATAAATGGAGAGAAAATTGCTGATGCGCAAAAATCAATTGAAACAAAAGGGGATATAAAATTAAAAGTTGGCAAAAAAGAGTTTTTCAGAGTATCATTTAAGTAAGGACGTAAATATTGAGCCATAGAAAGCTATAATTTTAAAAAATAGATTGACAATAAACGAAGCTTTTTATATATTGGAAAGTCTCCGATAGATCTTTGAAAACTAAACAGTGAATGATGCAGGAATCAATTCCAAGTTTAACTGGAGAGTTTGATCCTGGCTCAGAACGAACGCTGGCGGCGTGCCTAACACATGCAAGTCGAGCGAGAAAGCCCCTTCGGGGGTGAGTAAAGCGGCGAACGGGTGAGTAACACGTGGGTAACCTGCCTTCGAGCGGGGGATAACCATTCGAAAGGGTGGCTAATACCGCATAAGACCACGGATTCCCCGGAATCAGGGGTCAAAGGTGGCGGAAACTTTGTTTCCGCTGTCGCTTGAAGAGGGGCCCGCGCGCCATTAGCTAGTTGGTGGGGTAATGGCCTACCAAGGCTACGATGGTTAGCTGGTCTGAGAGGATGATCAGCCACACTGGGACTGAGACACGGCCCAGACTCCTACGGGAGGCAGCAGTGAGGAATTTTGCGCAATGGGGGAAACCCTGACGCAGCGACGCCGCGTGGGTGAAGAAGGCTTTCGGGTCGTAAAGCCCTGTCAGGTGGGACGAATAAAGCTCGTCGATAAAGCGGGCTTTTTGACGGTACCACCAGAGGAAGCCCCGGCTAACTCCGTGCCAGCAGCCGCGGTAATACGGAGGGGGCTAGCGTTGTTCGGAATTACTGGGCGTAAAGCGCGCGTAGGCGGCCTGGTAAGTCAGATGTGAAAGCCCTCGGCTCAACCGAGGAATTGCATCTGAAACTGCTTGGCTTGAGTACGGGAGAGGGAGGCGGAATTCCCAGTGTAGAGGTGAAATTCGTAGATATTGGGAGGAACACCAGTGGCGAAGGCGGCCTCCTGGACCGATACTGACGCTGAGACGCGAAAGCGTGGGGAGCAAACAGGATTAGATACCCTGGTAGTCCACGCCGTAAACGATGGGCACTAGGTGTGGGGGGTATCGACCCCTGCAGTGCCGCAGCTAACGCATTAAGTGCCCCGCCTGGGGAGTACGGCCGCAAGGCTAAAACTCAAAGGAATT
>JABAOH010004292.1_pt1 | contig 40344 bp, 32 predicted proteins | sample 7062181 | NCBI WGS metagenome assembly JABAOH01 (sample SAMN14538630, study PRJNA623070) | marine sediment metagenome | biome: marine biome [ENVO:00000428]; feature: marine pelagic biome [ENVO:01000023]; material: deep marine sediment [ENVO:00002113]; isolation source: pool of 5 deep marine... | reverse complement strand
TCTGGAGAGTAGAGCGCATCAAGGGCAAGCATGACAACGCCGTCAATCTCCTCAGATGAGGTGAATATCCTGTATATAAGCTCAAAGTATTCTTTAGTCGAGATCTTTCCATCACGGTTAAAATCAGCACCTTGATTCTCAAGATCCTCTTCGAGCATGTTGTAAAGAATCCTTGTAAACCAGTGATTATTATCGTCTGCCTTGAAGTAAATATCATTATCAACATTATTTAAATCTGTGCCATTTCCGGCAACATGAAAGTGGGCATCTATTTTCATTGTTACCTCCTTAAAGGCTATGAATTATATTTTCAAGATTAAAAAGTAGTTCCTAAGGTGAAACGAAAGGCAAGTTTTGAATCCTCAGGATCTATTTTACGGTTATTGTAGGCGAAAATCAGCCTTATGGGAATGGGAAAGTAAGGTGAATATATCCTCATTTCCAGGCCAGTTGAGGAATACATATCGTTCAAGCTAAATTTTTGGTTTGAAGAATAAGCATTGCCTGCATCATAGAATAAAACGGCGTATAAAGACCCGCCAACAGGCATAACGCATTCAGCATTGAATACAATAGATTTTTCCCCGCCAATATTTGTCCCTTGTTCGCTTCGAGGCCCGATGCTGTAAATTCCATATCCTCGGATGGACCTTTCTCCACCAAGATAAAATCTTTCCCAGAAGGGCACTTGAGAATCTCCTATGGCCTCTATAAACCTGTACTCGATGTGAAATCCAACGAAATGGTTACCAGCCAAAGCATGAAAAAAGCTCCATTCGAACTGAGGCTTGATGAAGCTTATATCTCCTCCCAAAAATGAACCGGCTAACTCGCATGACGCTGAATATAAGGTTCCTCTTGTTGGAAAGATAGGGCTGTCAAGAGTAGAGCGGGAAAACTCTGCGGTTACGCTGCTTATGTCATGTTCACCTAGCCCAAACATTTCGGAATAAACAGGATCAACATCTGCTTCACTATCTTCTTCGGGGAGCTCGACGTTGACGTTTTCAAAGCTGTAGGCAAGGCTAGCTCTCCAATATCTCTTAAACCTGGCGCCCATGGTTAAATCCGCACCTTTTCCTTTGCGGTCGTAAAGGTCGGGAAAGATCGTGTCTTGATAAAAAGCGTTAAATCCAACGCTAATAGGATAATCAAGAAAATAAGGTTCAAAAAAACCAAGCTTATAATTCTTAATCCTCTCTCCGTGGTCTAGCGTGAGCTCTAGGATTTTGCCTGAGCCCAAGAAATTTACATGAGAGTAGTGAAAAGCTCCAAAAATTCCTCCATAACCATTATATCCGCCAGAAAACAGATAGAAGCTCTTTTGAAGCTCTTTAACATGGAGAGTAACGTCGATATGAGCAGGCGTATCAGTATTTCGGACTATTTCAGGCTCTCTATCCAAGCCAACAATTCCATGCTGCCCCATCTTTAGAATACCATCTTCAAACAATCCAAAAGCAAACCTATCCCCTTCTCTGATAAGCATCTCTCGTCTTATAACCTTGTCTTTGGTGAATGTATTTCCCCTGAACTCGAGCCTGTTCAGATAGATCATCTCTCCCTCGTCTATTTTAAAGGTCACATCAACAATCTTTCTCTCAGAATCAAGATTTTCCACTGGTATTATCTGGGCAAAAAGATAACCTTTATTTCGATAATCCTTCCCCATTTCATTAACGCCTTCTTCTCTAATTTTGCCGCTGTAAATCTCTCCTTTCTTGAATTTTATGAATCTACTTAAGGCATCTGTAGAAAAAACTTTGTTCCCTTCAATCTTAACTTCGCCTACCGTGTAACGAGGGCCAGCATCAACAGGAATAACTATCCTTTTCATCTTCTGCTTCTTCGCGAAAATTGAACTCTTTGTCACTTCCTCTATTCTTGGCTCACCGACTGTTGCCTTCATGTAGCCATATTCCTGAAGTTTATGCTTAATAGCGGTTAAATCATTATCAAGCTTATCTGGCTTGAATATACCCTTCCGTTTTATCCAAGAAAGAATTCCATATTTTTTATTCTCTGTCATAGCCTTTTGAAGAACACTCGACGGCAACTTCGTTTCTCCTTCAAACACTATCTCCGCAATCTTAATTTTCTTTCCCTCGCTGATTTCAATGACTATATCTACCCTGCTATTTTCCTTTTCGTTCACAACAGCCTTAACTTCTCCAGAATAAAATCCCTTCTCCACAAGCAGCTCCTCTATTGTCGTCTTTATTAACTGGATTTTATGGGGGCTATAAAAAGAATAAGGGCTGATATATTCTCCCTTCTTCTTTAATCTTTTGACGATATCATCCTCTTTAAGCTTTCTACCTGTCTTATAAGCGATGCTCCTTATAACAGGATTCTCCTCAACCTTGATTTTTATAATCTTTCCCCTGGTGCCTTGCTCTTCTTCTATTTTGATGTTGGAAAAAAATCCAGTGGACCATAAAACTCTAAAATCCTTCCTCAGCACTTCCTTGTTAAAGGTGCCTCCTTCCCTCATAAAAAGATAAAAACGTATCGTTTCCTGAGGCACTCTCGTATTGCCGACTATCTCAATTTTCTCGATTATATCCTGTGCGGAAAGAATGAGAGGAAAAAACAGAAAAATCGAAGTCAATAGGGCTCTCTTAAACATTTTCATGCTGAAACAAAATCATTTTAGGCCTGATTAAGATGGAATCAAACATGTGCTAAGCTTATAATTTCTATATTTATTTCTCTGCTAAGATAATCTAGAAGAAATCCCAACTGGTGTTTCTCTTATGCCGGCTCTTCTCCAGTATAGAAAAATGCATCTCCGTCTCGGGCCTCTTTCGGGTCTGAAATAGGATTCCAGGCGCTATGTATTTTCTTCTCATTACGCAGCAAATCGATCACCGGACTATACATGCTAGCCTGGGAAAAATAATGTATTTTCCCTCCAGAGAAATACGGCTCAGGCGCAATAAAGCCTTCCCCTACAAAAACAGCCTGGGCTACAAGTTCGCCTCCCGAATACAGAAGAATTGTCTTATCGCCCCATCTTGTTCTGCCCTCTTTTCTATCGATCGCGTATAATTGCACGCAATAGCTGTCAATCTTGAAGATTGTTATTTCCATAGCCATGAGTTTACCTCCTTTTATCTATGGTTTTCACAAAGGATTCTATAGACATCAAAACTTAATACCGCCAGCTCTTAAGGTCTGCTCCTTTAGGCGCAGTCTTAAGAATTCTCTCTAAAATCTTTGGGATGAACATCTGATGGTACCTAAGCCGCGAAATCGCATTAGGCCGCGTATGATCGCCATTCCAACAATGCTCTGCTCTGTCTCCGTAATCCACGACCCCATCATAATAAGGATCTTTTGTGCTCTCGAGAAATTCTTCCATATAGTAGACAGCATTGTTCAGATAATAGTTATCCATATCACCACAATAGATATGAATTTTTCCTTTAAGTTTAGGACCCAGAGTTTTCCAATCTCTTTGCAGTATATATCTAAGGTCATAATTCTCACGCCAGTATTCAGCCACAGTATGGTCTATTTCGCCGGTAAGCTTATCCCAAATAGGCTTTGGATAGCCATCCTTACCTACCGGTGAATACACTGCCTGCCAGATATCCCATTGGTCACCCGAACGGCTGTTAGTTCCTAGAGCAAGTTCCCGATGATTCATCTCTTCAAGAGTGGAGCTTATCTCACCCAGGTAATTCCTATGCCCTGGCTTTGCAGTCCGCTTCCAAGGGCTTTCCACATAATAGGCATTTTTCTGCTCATAGATATTTACAATACCATAGGCGCGAAAATCTATAGGGTCAGGACAGGCCGCGTAACAACCGTTATATTCGTCGGGATAAAACACCTGGGCAGCGAGTGCTTCCCAACCACCTGTCGAACCACCGTAGAGAAAACGCGCCCAGCCTTCTCCAAGGCAACGGAACCTCTTCTCGATATACGGGATGAGTTCATAGGTGATTGCATCTCCGTAGGGTCCCAGATTAGCTGAATTCACTGCATAAGAATCATCATAATATGGGTTAGCATGCTGAATTTTAATGATGACCATTCTGGGAAAGTCTTGGCTTGTCCAATCTTTGTAGAATTTATAGTCATATTCTTGAACAATCTTGTTGTATCCTTCCAACTTAAATCTTTCGCTATAGGTAGGCTTAAGGTCTGGGTCAGGAGGAGTCTCCCGAAATCCGGTGAAAGTATAGGGAAAATGGCCATGATTAATGACGAGAGGGTAGCGCGCTTCAGGATGTTCATCAAAACCTTCAGGCAAGAGAACACAGGCACCAAGCTGCATGGGGCGGCCCCAGAATTCTGTCAAGAGTTTACTCTGGATTTTTACATGCTTGATGTATTTCGTATCTTTCGGGTCAGAGATTGGAGGGATTTTTTCAGTGAGAGTAATTTTTATCATTTCGTCTTTTTCAGGATTAATCCGCACCTTTTGCGGGGTGCTGTAAAAATTTCCAGGCGCTCGGTTCCAACGTTGACCCTCTCCCCTATCCATCGGGAGCTTTACGGTTTGACCATCAGCTCGATGGAAGGTTTCATAGCGATGAAAAAGAGTCTGCACCCAGTATTCTCCAGCCGGGATCTCTGAAATGCTTTTCAATGGATAGCCAAAAATGCTATGGTCTACAACTGCTACTTCCCCTGGCTTTAATCCATCAACATCAAGACCAAAAATTAATTGAGTATTAGGACTGTCGCTAATCTGAAACCGCGGCTCTCTTCTTGGATCCGTGGAGACCATCAACAGCGCCCTTCCGTTAAGAGGGATTGTACTCTGTTCTTTCGTAAATAGAATTCCGAAACGGAGCTTGCCAGCTAGGTCTTTTCCGTCTGCGTTTCCTGAGAACAATAAAACTAAGATAACCATTAAAGGCGGAAGCATCAAAGCTAATTTTCTTAAATTTCTCTCTTTCATTGAATTTGCCTCCTTCATAAATATAAATATGCTTCTTTTTTTTATAATAATTCTGAGAATCGCTCTATAGAAATCGGCGCGCTTCCCTCGAAATGGTTATTCACGTTTACAAAAGTAATGATTTTCCGCTTGAGGTTCTCTTTTGTAATTTGTGCCGCAGCCTTCAATCCTTCTGGCTTTGGGGAAACAACCTTACTCCAGTTTCCACCTGTTTCCACTACAATCTCGAGCCTATCTCCCCCGTGTAAGCGAATTATGGAGAAATCAGCTGTATGTGGTTTGTACTTTTCAAATACATCACCAATATGCGGCATGTAGTAGCCCTCAAGGTAGACATAGCCAAGTTTATGCTCTTTGAGGAACTCAAAGAAGGCAGCAGATAAGTAATTCGGATTTCGCGTCTCAATGGCATACTTAAATTCTTTTGGCGCTTTTATGATGAACTCATGAAAACGTTCGAAAAAAGCTTCTTTGGAAGGCATCTTTTTCTTATTCAGGTATTCAAACTGAAACATGATAGGGCCCAACTTCTTACCCAGCGGCGATAATCGCTCTATAAATTTATCTAGGAGATCGTTATCCAGAAAATAGATATTTGGTTTGCCTGCAAAATCGGCATATTGCTTGGATTGCTTGGCATAAAAATGGGTAAGAGTCAGGGAGTTTGGCGCCTTCACTGTAAAGATGAAATTGTCAGGCACGCTTTCAGCATAAGCTTTGACCGTTCCAGTTTCAGGCAATCTAATATTCCCGGGAAAGAGACTCCAAAACCACTGGTCGACCTCAACTGAGTCCAGATTCTTTGCATAATCTGAAAGATATTCGTCTGGGCGATATTTTTTCCCTGCTTCGTAGTAGAGGCCTTTCCAGGAATCGTACTTCCATGAACAGGTTCCAATACGCAGATATGATTTATATTCACTCGGAATGTTTGACTTCATTCTCAGTATTCTCTCATTACTTTTATAGGACAAAAAAAGACTTAATGCGATATATTTTTTAAAAAAATGTTGACTCTTCTTTTATTTAAAGATAGCATTCTAATAAAATTATGCCAAAAAAAACTTCTTCTCGCACCACACAAAAAGACAAAATAATTGAAGAAAGAAGAAAGGATAAAAGGTATAAATGTTTGCTTCCTGCACATGTAATAGAAGCAGAAGGTAAAGAGAGATTTGTCCAGAGAACCACAGTTCATGATTTTTCTCGTGGAGGCCTAAAGTTAGTTGTTAATATTGTTACCCTTGATCCAGGTTCCGATGTAGGTTTAGAAGTCTACGTTCCAGAAAAAGGCCTAAAAACCTTAGTGAACGCACAAATTGCTTGGAAAAAAATGACAGAAGATAAACTGGAGATAGGACTAAAGATAAAAGACATGAAAAAAGCAGATAAGAAGGAGCTTCTTAAGTGGATCGCCCCTGTTGGAGAAGAAACAAAGAAGAGACTAACGAAAATAGCGAAGAAAAAGTAGAAACAAGCAGGAATTCCTTTTTTCGATCCAGAATTATCTAGTTATTCGTTTTACTCACGTTCTAATTTATCCTTTATTACCTAATTAATTTCTCTCTGCCCTAAATTGAGTTTTAGTCCAACACTTACTGTTCTCGCTTTCATCGGATATCCTGGCTCAGTCACATAATACTTATTGAAAAGATTCTCTCCTTTAAGAAAAATGGTGAAATTCGAAAAACTTTTAGAAATAATTGCATTTAACACAAAGTAGCCTGGAATTTTGACTATATCATCGAAGATTTTTGCCTCGGAACGAGAGACAGCAAGTCCCCACAAAGTGAACTTAATTCTATTATTAGCCGCTAGGTCTAATACAAAGTTCAACTGTGATTCAGGGACAAGGTCAAGCGGACGATCTTCTTCTTCATTTCTCGCCTTAAGATAAGTGTAGCTTGCAGAAAAACTCATCCAGCCTGAAGCTTTTTGGGCTTCAAGCTCAAAACCTAAGATATGAGCTTTCCCGATATTCAAATTGGTCTGGAATCCACTGGGCAAACGCACAGCACTGATAAGATCTTTTATTTTGTTATAAAAAATTGCACCAGTGAGCAGGAAACTTCTTTCATACCTTACACCAAGTTCATAGCTTGTTCCTCGTTCATCCTTAAGATCAGGATTCCCGCCGAGGGAGCTGTACAATGACCTCATCGATGGGAATCTTGACTTTCTGGAGAATGTCAAATGAATATCCATGTAATCGTAGGGATTAAACTTTAGGCCTAAAATTGGATTTAACGAAGTTTTATTATCTCCAGAATATTTTCTCAAATAGTCAAGGCTCACCCCTGCTGCCAGTTTCAATCTTCGATTCAGGCCAAAATGATTCTCTAATCCAACAGAAAGGGTCTGGTGTTGATACTCTTCCCACTCCTCTCCCCTATTATCCTGGGTTCTTATATTATCATCTCTGTAGTTCACGCTAAATTTAAATTCATTTCGAGCCATGTAAGGAACAGTCCCGAGAAGGAACGCTCCGTAGGAATCGTTATCATAGGTGGACTCCCACTGTAGCTCGCTCATACTGGCGTCTGTGAAAGCATCAAGGATGTTATCGTGCCTGACATAGTAGCTTCTAAACTTAAAATGACCGTTTTTCAACAAAGAAAACGTGCCCCCGAGATTGAGCTGGAGACGATTCCAACTCTTGAATCTCCAATAACGCGGAAAGTAATATTCTGTGGCAAAAGGAACACCAAACTCTGACCAATAATAGGCGGCTTCCAAGAGTATTTCGCTCTTCTGGTTAGGATAAAAATACACCTTTCCTGTAATGTTATTTCTCTCATAATCGCTGTTTTCTCTGACAGTATTTTCTCCATCTTTGTTCCATTTGAATCCATCTGACCTGTCAAAAGAAGCAAAGCCGGAGAAAAAGAAATTTTTCCAATTAATCGCACCTGAGGAAGAAACGTTGAAGGAATCGTCACTTCCATAGAGCGTTCTCAGAGAAAAAGAGGGAGTATTGGGTCTTCTGGTAATGATATTAATAACTCCCCCCAAGGCGTTGGGACCGTAAAGAACAGAAGACGCCCCTTTGACAATTTTTATGTTCTCAACTTCTTCCACAGGCATAGTCTTAAGGTCAAACGAATTAAAAAAGGGCTCATAGATTGGTATTCCGTCATAAAGCAAAACAATTCTCTGGCTTTCAAACCCACGGATTTTTATCCTGAATTCGTTTTTTGAACCGGAGGAGATGAATGTCCCAGAGGTATAGGAGAGGACTTCAGAAAGATCTTTAGGAGATAAGGACTCAATTTTTTCTCTCTTAATCAAGGATGTGGTGGACAGCGGGAGGTCTTTGGGCAAAGGGGCCTCCACGACTATCTCTTCTGTGATTATTCTTTGTTTTTCCTTCTCTTCCTGATCCTCCTTCTGAGCAGCTACGGCTGAGGAGGAGGAAGAGGAGTAGGAGGTAGAAGAAGAAAATGAGTAAGGGCATGCCAAAGATAAGAAGCAAAATAAAGAAAAGATAAGTATGCTGACCCTTAAGGGTCTAATCCGCTTCTGATAATATGCGATTAATATTCTTATTCTGATAAACATTTTGTTTTATAAATGAAATTTCTAATGTAAGGTGCTAGAGGATATTTGTCAAATCAATTAATCCTTGTTATGCTCAGTCGCCCAGGCTTAGCTTATTTGACATTTTTGGTTTTGCGGTTCAGAATTCAGATATTAATACACTGGAGCAATTTTAATGAGAACATTTAAAAATATTGTCGGCATTTCTTCGATAGTGGTCTTTCTATTGGCAGTGTTTGTGCATCCAGCTCAAGAAAAAGAAAATAGCGTCACTGCTCTGCTCTTAATCGATATTCAAGACTTCTACTTTCCAGGAGGGAGGTCTCCTCTTGAAAATCCGGAGCAAGCTAGCCTGAATGCTCAAAAAATCTTAGAGAAATTCCGAGAAAAAGGCATGCTAGTCGTGCATATCAGGCATAACGCCAAGTCAGGGGCGGAAATCCACAAGCACGTGACACCCATCAAGGAAGAAAGGGTCATATCCAAGGACCATGTCAACGGCTTCAAGGATACTGATCTCTTGAAATATTTGAGAACCAATAATGTTAAGCAGCTTGTCATTTGCGGAATGATGACTCATATGTGTGTGGAAGCAGCAATCAGGGCAGCTCATGATTTTGGATTTGACTGCATTTTGGTCGGAGACGCCTGCGCAACAAGAGATTTAAATTTCAAGAATAAGATTATAAAAGCTGCGGATGTTCACCTCTCAACCCTTAGTTCCCTTGATGGCTACTATGCAAAAGTGATGAATACAGAAGAGTATTTGGATTTTTTAGCGCGCTAGATTTAATAGTTATTAGGCATAAGTTAGCAATGAATGAAGGAGAGTAGATTCCAATTTTAAACGTTAGAGAGGTTAAGGCAAAAAGCATTCTCAATAAATCAAAAATCTTTGATTATTGCCTTAATCCTTATACCGGTTGCGAACACGATTGCGCTTACTGCTATGCCCGCCTATTCATGAGGCGGTATTCTGGACATAAAGAGCAATGGGGCGAATTTGTCGATGTTAAAATCAATTCTCCCGAACTCCTGAAAAAACAGCTTGTGAGGGCTAAAAAAGGAATTGTTTGGATATCATCTGTTTGCGATCCTTATCAGCCCTTGGAGGCAAAATACAAACTAACTAGGCAGTGCTTGAAAGAACTGATAGTGAAGCAGTTCCCGGTTAATATTCAGACAAAATCAAAGCTTATATTGCGTGACCTGGATTTACTCCTCCAGTTTGAGGAAATTGAGGTGGGATTCACCATAACAACCGATGACGAAAAGATAGCAAAATTATTCGAGTCAAGGGCATCATCGGTAAAAGAGAGGCTAAGCTCCCTTGAGAAAATACACCTGAAGGGAATAAGAACATTTGCTTTTGTCGGTCCCCTAGTTCCAGGAAATCCCGAAAAACTTGTAGGGCTTCTGGAGGGAAAGACGGACAAAATCTACATAGATAAGATGAACTATTTATACACAATAAGAAGATTCTATCACCAACAAGGGTTGGAGGAAGCAACAACGGATAAATTTTTCCTCGAGTATAAGGAAAGGCTTATTAATGAATTAAAAAAGAGAAAAATGAAGTTCGAAGTGCTGTTCTAATCTTTCAGTAAAAAATCTTAGCCACGCCTACCTTAGATTTTAATTCCCACGAGAAATTTATATGACCGGGGAATTTATAAAATCAATCCTAAATCATTCAAACTCCTTCATCGCTTCGAGCAAAGCGTTCTCGATAGGTTTTTCACCCATCCAATGGCCCGCGCTTTCGGCTATTATCAGCTTTGATTTGGGAAGTAACTTATGGAGCCTGTAGGCGGTGACAGGAGGACAAATAACATCATAACGTCCATTTATTATGATAGTCGGAATATGGGAAATTTTTGCGATATTCTTGAATAGTTGCCCTTCTTCCAGAAAACACCCGTTTGCCATGTAATAATTTTCAAAAAGGCCAAAGGCATAGGGATTAGAATTCTCTATCCAGTTTTTTATCGCTTCTTCAGGAACTTCTAATCCGCTTATCATGCCTTCGTACATAGCCCAGGCTCTGCTGTATTTAGCCTTATCAGCCTGGTTGCCCTCCTTTATCAATCCGAAAAGATAATCAGGCAAAGGTCTCTTCGACGGCTCGGGTAACGTAGACAGCAGTGCATCGTAAACTTCAGGAAAATACCGCGCAACTCCGCCGTGGTAAAAATGATCTATTTCTTCCTTTGTTGCCATAAAAACTCCCCTGAGCACCATACCGCTCACGTTTTCTGGGTAAGCCTCGGCATAAGCTATGCCTAACGTAGTTCCCCAGGAACCTCCGAAGAGGATAATCTTTTCGAGTTTTAAATGTTTTCTAAGCCGCTCTATATCTTCAACCAGGTTCTGAGTTGTATTCTCCTTAATTTCCCCAAAGGGTTTTGATTTTCCGGCACCGCGCTGATCACTAAGAACCATGAGAAATTTATCCGGATCACAAAACCGACGCATGTAAGGTGAGGAACTTCCTCCCGGTCCCCCGTGGAGTAAAAATACAGGTTTCCCGTCTAGATTCCCTGATAGTTCGTAATAGATTTGATGGATGTCGGAAACCTCGAGATAGCCGGATTGAAAAGGTTCGATCGGCGGCCAAAGCTTCGTTTCATTTACAGGATTCTTGGCGCCTTGACAAGCTTCTAAGAAAAATGCGAATAAAGAGATTACGCTCAAAAAGATTAAGATGGTCCTTCTGTTTCTTTTCATCCTCACTTACCTCCAAAGAAAAATAATGTGAAAGATTGTATAAGATTATAATAGCACAGTACTTTACTCCCCAACAAATGCATTGGGGTCAGTCCTTGCCATCTGAAAAAGACACTTACCTATCTCTCGTTCTTGTAGCATTCTGTAGGATAATGCCTGAATCCACAAATAAGAAAGATACAAACCTTATTATTTATCGTACCAGTGGTCTTGGAGAATAGAAGCATTCTTTGTGAATTCCTGGCCGCCAACTTTAAGAACGATTTTATACTCGCCAACTGGTACGGGATCGTAGGCGTAGTTTACGTCTATTGGCCTCCGAAATCCAAACGCTCTAAAACGCTCCATTCGTTCCCGGGCCCTTTTCTTCTCTTCCTCTGTTCGTTCTCTGCGCTGCGTCATATCCCATAGAACTTTGTTTATACCCGGAGCACCTTTTCCTTTCACTACATTTATAAACTTATCGCCTTTGTAAATAGTAACTTCCACATCACCTTTGACTTTGTTTTTCAGGTAATAATTGATCACGATGCCGATTGGTTCGCTCTCCCCGTCAAAATTGGATGAACTGGAAACGTTGAATTTGTTGTTTATCCATTTTACCTTAGGTTCTACGTCAAAAACATGCACATCTTTAGAAAGAATTTCAGGTGTTAATTCTTGAAGTGGAGTAATATCAGTAATAAAAAAGCCGCGGCCGTGTGTAGCTACGACAAGATCATTCTCCCTGGGATGAATAACCAGGTCGTGGACTGGCTGGGTGGGCATGTTGTTTTTCATTTTGATCCAATTTTTACCGCCGTCTATGGAGACGTAAACCGCAAACTCAGTCCCCACAAACAGGAGATTCGGATTTTTGTGATCTTCTCTTATGACATTGATAGGTTCATCCGGCAAATTAGAGGCTACGGAAGTCCATGTCTCTCCATAATCCATTGTTTTATACAGAAACGGTCTGAAATCATCCCTCCGGTAGCCAGTATATGAAACATAGGCAGTGCCAGCATAATGATGGGAGGCGATGATTCTGCTCACCCAGTATCCAGGATTCCCTTTTATTTGGTCGTTAAGCTTTTTCCATTTTTTACCGCCATCTCTTGAAATCCACACGTTGCCGTCGTCTGTTCCAACCCATAGAACACCTTCCTCTAGAGGTGACTCATCAATGGTTGTTATCGTACAATACTGAATATTTCCAGCCCCGCCTTTTCCGGTAACAAGCTTTCTCGGATCATTAGTAGTCAGGTCTGGGCTAATTTCTTCCCAGGATTCACCACGGAAGGGCGACTTCACCAGTATGTTTCCTCCGTGGTAGATAACATTGCTGTTGTGCGGAGAAATTAATACTGGAGAATTCCAGTTCCAGCGAAGATCAGGATTCTTTCTTTGATAAGCAATTTCTTTCCTCTCCCCGGTCTTAAGGTCTAATCTTGTAAGAGGACCGAACTGGGACTCATTATAAAGGTAGCGGTTGTTGCTCGTATCAAACACGTTATACATGCCGTCACCGCCCCCTACCCTTTGCCAGTCTTCAAGCCTAATCGGTTCGCCGTTACGCTTGGTGCTTGGCCCCATGAGTGATCCATTGTCCTGCGTGCCGCCGGCAACATTATAAGGGTAGGACATATCCACGCCAACTGTATAAAACTGGGCTAAAGGCTTAAAGTCAGGATGATACCAGTTTTTGCCGCCGTCATAGGTTATGCCCATACCATGGTCATAGCCTAAAATCATGTGATTCGAATTCTCAGGATCTATCCACAAAGCATGGTCATCCCCCCCAAATCCTAAAGGACGCCTTCTCCATGTTTTGCCGCCATCTGTTGTTCCCCAGGAAGCAGCGCTCAGGACATGGACAACTTTGTCATCATTGGGATCGATTATTATTTGGCCGTAATAATATGCCGGTTCCCCTCCGATACTTTGCACGCCCGGGCTTACTTTCTTCCATGTTTTCCCGGCATCATCAGAGCGGTATACTTCGCCGCCGATCATCCCTCGGCTTGATTTCCCCTCGAGCAGTTCTTTTTCTCGTTCCTCATCCGACATTTTTGGCTTATTAGCGTTTTCGATGGTTGCATACAGAATGTCCGGATTTTTTCTGTAGATATCGATTCCGATGCGCCCAAGCATTCCGGTCGGAAGCCCGCCACCGAGTTTTGTCCAAGATTTGCCTCCATCACTGGTTTTGTAAAGACCGCTCCCAGGTCCTCCTAGATTAAAAGTCCATGGTTTTCTCTCCTTATCATACGTTGCAGCATAGAGTATTTCAGGATTACTCGGGTGCATGGCTACATCCACCACGCCGATGTTCTTGCCTTTGGCGACCACATCCAGGACCTTTTTCCAGCTCTTTCCCCCGTTTGTTGTTTTGTATAATCCGCGTTCAGGATTTTCTGAATACAGGTGACCGAGTGCAGCAATATAGAGAATATCCGGCTCTTTCGGATGAATCACGATACGTCCGATATGATGAGATTCTTTAAGTCCCATATTTTTCCATGTCTTTCCAGCATCTATTGACTTATAAACACCATCACCCCAGTAAGAACTTCTCGAGTTGTTGGCCTCACCCGTACCTACCCAGACAATATTCGGATCGGACGGAGCAACTGTTACGTCTCCTATGGAAAAGACCTTTTCATGGTCAAAAATCGGCTCAAATGTTATGCCGTTATTGACAGTTTTCCATAAGCCTCCTGATGCTGTCGCAGCATAAAACGTGTACGGCTGCTGTTCGGGAACTGCATAATCGACATACCTTCCGCCCTGTTTGGTCGGTCCTATACTGCGGTAAGTCAAGTTTTTTAAGAATTCCTTGTCAATTGACTGGCTCGCTGCGTCTGAAGGTGCAACCAACGGCCAGCAGAATAAGACGATGCCCACCATGAGTCTTAAGCATTTCTTGTGGTTGGTCACAAAATCCTCCTTATGTTTTGTAGGGGCTTGATTTATCAAACCCATCTGTAGGGATTTGATTTATCAAACCATTGGACTATTTTGTAGGGGCTTGATTTATCTGTAGGGGCTTGATTCATCAAGTCCACCTTTCTTAGAAAGATTAAAAATTTGTTATTAATGAATCGTTTACCTATAGAAAGAAGAATTAAGGCTTTACTTTTTGTCTTTGCGGTCGATAAGCTTGAGAAATTTCTTCTTATTTCTAATCCCCTGCAGAATATCTGGAAATAAGGACTTGATATCATTCTCACTGAAGTCGCATTTTTTTATCTCTATCTCATCTCCTTTAATGTAACATAATATGGTCTTGATATCTTTGGCATATTTTATAATCCTGGTTCTCTTGGCCTGGAAATAAGTAACCTGGATTATCATCTTCTCCTTTTCTCCTTGATTTTGAATCAGAAAAACGACATGTTCTTCGCTGTTATTCTCATTACTGTCAAGTTCAATATGAAATTCTCTTTTTATGAAGTCTTCACCTTTATAAGGTCCTAGTTCTACGACCTCTTTATACATTTCTTTTAGAATTTCTTTGGGTTTCTTTTTACGCTGGAGAACGTTTGTTAAAATGTCATAGGCTGAAGATTGGGCATTAGATATGAACACGCTGGCTGTGGCTGCGCCAATTATGATTCCTTTGGGAAAATTTTTAAGAAATTCTCTCCTTTCCATTTCTGGTTTTTACACGCCCAGTTATGATTATATCTTAAATGAATTCTAAAAGCACGTTCTTGAACTAACTTTTTACCTGAATCTTGTCAACTGCAAAGGCGCCAGGTCTATATCCGGAGCCTGGTCGCAAACGAGTTGCGATATCAGCTTGCCGGTCACAGGAGCCAAGGTGATTCCAAGCATTCCATGTCCTGTTGCTATAAGAAGATTTTTATAGTTAGGAACGCGGTCAATTATCGGCAGCCCATCAGGACAGCAAGGGCGCAGGCCGGCTCGAACTTCAATTATTTCCTTAGTTACAAATTGCCTTAGATAATCTTTGGCCGCTCGCATAATGGCGTTTACCCGCTGGGTATTAGTATCTAAATCCATACCAGTCAGCTCAAGCGCCCCCGCAAATCGCAAATCTTCTTCTAAAGGTGTAACCGCTATCCTGGCCTCTGTAAAATAGAGCGGGATGCTCGGACAGGCTTCTGGTCGTTTGAATGATATGCTGTAGCCCTTGGCGGGTTGCACAGACAAGCCCAGGCTCATGCGAAGCCCGATTTCGCGCGACCAGGCACCTGCGGCTAAGACCACTTGATCTGATAAAAAATCGCCTTTAGCTGTTCTTACAGATATAATTTTATCGGAAGATGTTTCAAATCCAAGCACATCAGTTTGTGTATGAACAATCACCCCAAGCTCCTTAAGACGCTCGGTCAGCGCCTGAACAAACCTCACTGGGTCTAGGTGAGCATCATCCGGAAAATAGACACAGCCTGCGATTTCAGGGTGAAGCGTGGGCTCCATCTCAAGAGCATCATTGGCATTCACAATCTTCAGCTTAATATCATAAGACTGTAAAAGCTGCGCCTCTTCCAGCGCAACCTGGAAGCCTTTTTCTGTCTTATAGGCTAAAAGCCAGCCGTCCTTTCGGAAATTACATTGCAAAGATTCACTTTCGATCAAATGATCAAGCAGCTCCAGGCTGGCATAGTTCAAATCGCGCAAAATACGAATTCCGCGATGCATTTGATCCGGCTTACAGGCTTTTCTAAACTGCCATAACCAGGAAAAAAGCGCGGGATCAAACCGAGGCCTAATATAAAAAGGACTCTCAAATCTAAATATCCCTTTAAGCCCCAGCTTTAGGGCACCTGGGGCAGCTAAGGGAATAGAGTGGCTGGGGACAATAAGACCAGCGTTAGCACCCGAGCATCCAGATGCAATCTCCCCTTTCTCTACCAACGAAACTTCGAGCCCTTGTCGTGCTAAATAGTATGCTGAACAGGCGCCGATTGCTCCTCCCCCGATTACCAAAACATCCATATCGCGTTTCATCCAGAATACTCTAAATCCAGCCCAATGTTCTGTCAAACATGAAATGAAAACAAAATTTTAGAGATAATTTATTCCCTGTTTTAGATGTTTTTTCTTTTAAGTCAAGCTCGAGGGATAAAGCTCAATTTGAATTTTCAGAAATATCCTTGAGAATCAACGTTTTGACTTTTTCAAGGTCGAGATCCCTGTTGCTGACGTAATCTTCGAAGGTGTATTCAACTTCTATATCCGGAAGTACCCCTCTATCTGGGTTCCTGCCTGGCAAGGCCAAGATGGCTACAGGAATGACAGCCCGTAACGCTGAATTCGGCATTTCAATAATGATTGGATCGCTCGTGAAAGTCTCTCTTCCCCCTGTTTCTTGTCCGACTATGGTGCCGAGCTTGTGGTGCTTGAAAATAGCGGAAAAAACTACGGCCGCCGAATTTGTGTAATGGGACACGAGGAGATACGTTTTCCCCTTGAATTTTACTTTATTCGGGTCTGGATTACGGTAAGTGGAATGTTCTTCGGCGTATTCACCGATTTTGGCCTGCAATACCTTATCCAGCCAATAGTCATCTTCGATAGATTTCAGCCATGGAAGCCACCACAAAAACCTCGGAATTCTCTTGTTGTAATACGTCATGTGCTGGTTGTACCAAACAATATCGGAAAACTCTTTGCTGATCTTGAAATCAAACCGCTTGATCGTCAAATATGGTGATTCCATAAAATAGTCCAGGACAAAAAATCCCCAACGCCCGTCTCCACCAGGATTGTGCCGCAGATCTATCACCATGTAACTCTTATCTTTGTATTTCTGAAAAAAATCATCCATGAATTTGTTATAAGCGAGTCTGTCAGGGTAAAAGAATCTAGGGATGTTCAGAAGAGGAATAGTCTCCCCCCCAACACTGAATAAAGACTCTGAATAATGCTCATCTTTTTTTGTTTTTTCAGTAAATCCCTCGGAACTGATCCCAGCAACTTCTACGGTTTTTTCTTCGTTATTGATTCTATAAGTGACATTCCAAGGAGGTCTGAGATTGAAATAGGTTTGAAGCCATGTGTCAAAATTCCTCTCGGCGATCTGCCATTTGTAGTGGAGGAGGGTGACGTTCACAAACTTCCTTGTTTCGGACATAATTTCCTTTAGTGGCTTGTCATCAATGCTTATGAGTTCAGCATATTGAGGAATAGCCGCTTGGCCGAGATCTTCAAGGACATATACTTTTTCTTTGAAGATACGGATGATCAAAGGAAATAGTTTATCAATAGTTTTGCGCCATTTATCACTGAATCTGATTCGGGTATGTTCGTCTTGCAGAAATGCAGCAAGTTCTTGCAGGTAGTAATAACAGCGGATAAGCGAAATTTTATCATCCTGAAGAAGTCGGATTGAATCCTTCAATTCTTCTGCTTTAGCTATAAAGCTTTCTCTTGTAACTTGCCTGAAAGGATCGCCGTGTGCACTTTCGATCAGCGCCACATAATAGTCAATATCCTTAATTAGGTTCTGTTTTTCGATCAAGGATTTTGGATTAGACTTCTCTGGGCCCGAGTGAATATAGGGATACTGGGGTTTGGGCCCCCGACCGACGAAAAAAATAACGCCGACTGAAACCGCCAAAACAGCCAGAACCACAATCCCAATAATTTTCTTCATAACGATTCTTTCATTTCTCTTCAATTATAAAGACGGACTAAGAAGTGTAAAGGTTGATGAAAAAGTGCTATTTTTAAAAATATTAGGTTTGTTCCATTATATAATCTTTCACCCTTTTCGTGCTTCCTTCTTTGAGCCATTATCATCCCCTATCTTCTTATATAATATTATATAATAAAAACTTAGGATGATATTGTTAAGTTATTCTCTTATTTAGTATGAAGAACTTGGATTAAAGAGAGGTGATGAAGCCTTCCTTCAAAAGCTGGTTAGAATCTTTTATTTCCAGTTCAGTTGATTCAATAAAGTCCAGAGCCTTGCGTAAGGTTTTTAGCATTACTTTCTTGTCATCAGGAAGGTCGCCCGCTACTCCCCTGTAGAAGATGGCATTTCCTGCCCAGAGAAAGTTTGTCAGGTGGTCGCTGGCTAGGAAACATGCCTCAAGATCCAGGTTCTTTATGAATAGCTGTACTTCTTTCAACCTTTCCAGGGGCGGAGTAATGACAAATTCCCCCTTTTCCAATTTTTCTTTTAATGGCGTCCCCTGCTTGATTGTCAGGGACCTCAGCCTTATGAAATCCGGCCCTATCTCATTGAGAACCTTGGCGCTGTTTAAAGCATGCTCCTTCCACCGTTTCTTCCCGCCAGCACCGCTGATGATATAGAAATTCACCTCAAAGCCAGCCTCTTTAGCCTTGTTCCCAGCTTCGATCATCTCCTCAGGTGTTACTCCTTTACAAAGCCACTCGAGTACGATCGGATCCCCTGATTCAAGGCCGATGTGGAGCCTATCGAGACCTGCTTTGCGAACCGCAGTCAAGAACTTCATCTTCCTGCTCAAAATAGTCTTTGCCCTAGCATAAGCTGTTATGCGTCTGATATCAGGGAAAATCTCTCTTATAAAAGTTACTATTTTTGGTAGCTCCTTGTGGACCAGATTGTCGCTGTCTCCAAGGAATACGGATTGAGCTGCTCTGTATATCTGTCTGGCTTTCTTCACATCCTTTTTTACTTCCTCAAGCGGTTTTGTCTGGAATTTTGTGTCCCTATACATAAAGCAGAACTCGCATCTATTCCAGGGGCAGCCTCTTGTGATGCGGATAAGGGCGCTGTTAGCCTCGTTGGGAGGCCTGTACGGCGGAAAATCATATTCGCTTAAATATTCATGCATCATTTTTTCTTATAAAGGAAAAGAATTTGCTTTTTTGTTTGGTTTTTACAATATGAGAGGAGATAGTTTTTCTGCTTCTTTTATTTTATTCTTTTAATTATTGCTGCTACCACGTACCACAAACACTTTTTGGATAGGAGTAGTAAGGACGCGATTTCCGAATTCAAGACGAAGTCCGCATGCTGCGAGAGTATCCACCTTGATGATGCTGCCACCCCATGTACATCCAGAAATGGACGCTTTCGAAGGCGACAATCCCTTTTTATCGAACCAACCCCCAGAAACAAGGTAGCAATCAGAATCTAGAACACTGACAGAGTACAGGGAATTGCGGGTTTTAATGAGCACCAAATCTCCGAACTGAAGCTCTTCCTTGCGAACCTGTCTTAAGTGGGAGGTGAGCTCGACTATCTTTTCGAGCTTGTGACCAGTGCCAATCATTTCATCTATTATATCAAACTTTTATTACAATAAAGCAACTTTTTTTTTAATTCCCAAAACCCATTTTCCTCACAATTTCCCTAAATCTTGGATCTGAGCGAACCCGGTCAAATATTTTATCTGTTCTAATCAAGCGGAGGAAGCTATCGTATTCTTCATAACCCTTTTCCAGCCATTGAAATCCCTTATCATCTTCTTCAAGGATAAAATACAACATGGCAATTATGGTTGCTTGAACATATGTTTGTTCTGATCTTTTTATCAGTTCATCCAGTATTTCCTGCGTCTTCTCTCTTTGGCCCAACTTCATGTAAGCAACTCCAATCCAGGCATCTGCACGCGCAACCCAGCCTCTCGCATATTCTTTTTCTTTCTGAAACTCCATAAGAGCATCTTCATATCTTGACATTCGCAAGTATATTGACCCGAGATAAAAGTGCGTAGAACTAAAGGTTGGGTCCATCTCGAGTGTCTTGTTCAAGACCTCCAAAGCTTCTTCGTAGCGACCGGCACGGTATAAAACCTGTCCCAAATTTCTGTTTATAACAAGAGAGAGAGGATCAAGTTCATGGGCTCTTTTTATCTCCTGGATGGCTTCATCATAACGCTCCACACACATCAAATCATAACCATACCAGTGGTGAGCGGTCGCATAGTTGGGATCAAGTTCAATGGCATGTTTGTATGTCCTCTCAGCAGCTGCCCAGTTATAATCATAGCGCCGTTCAATTTGGGCAAGAGTAACGTACGCTTCAGCGAGCATGTCATCTATTTCCAGTGCTTTCAGAGCTGCCTCTTTCACTTTCGGATAAGCCTCCTTTGACGGAAAGACTCCATATTCTGGAAGGAGGAGGTACGAATTAGCTAGTCCAACGTAGGCAAGAGCATAGTTAGGATCTAATTGAAGGGCCTGCTCGAAATATCCTATAGCTCGATTCAGGTCCTCTTCTGTTCTCTTGTTCCAGAAATAGCGGCCCTTTGAATAAGCCACAAAAGCCTCAGTGCTCTCAGTGTCGCGCCTAGTTATGCGTTCGAGTTCCTCGCCCGTGAGCCTTAACCGAAGATTATCAGCGATCGAATTTGAAATTCCCTCTTGAATGGCGAAAATCTCTGAAATCTCTCTTGTATAATACTGATCACCCCAAATTCGAGTGTTATCCTCTACGTTTACAAGCTCGACACTGATAGATAGCTCATCACCGCGTCTTCTCATCTGGCTGACAAGCACTGCATCAACACCGAGCTCTTTTCCTACGACCTGGGGATCTATCTCCCTCTCTTTGTACCGGAATACAGAGCTTCTCGCTATAACTTTCTTCAGGCTGGGTAATTGCGTTAATCTGTTGATTATGCTTTCGGTTATGGCGTCGCCTAAGTACTCTGTTTCAGAGTCTTCATCCACATTTTCAAATGGCAGGACTGCAATCGAATCTATCGTACCCAATCTTTCTGTGAGATAAGAGATTCCAGCTATAACCAGCAAAATCAAGATAACAAAGCCACTGCCGTATAAAAGAACTCTTTTCCATTTCTTCCTCCCCGCTTTTTTTGCTTCGAGCTTTCTTTTAGGAAGAGCTCCCTTTTCAACAGATAAGCGTTTCTCTATTTTGTCTAGCTCAGATAGAAGCTCTCTGGCTGTCTGATACCTCTTCTCTCTATCCTTCTCCATACATTTTAGTATCACTTGACTTATATCCGAAGGCACCTGAGCATTTAGCTCTTTTGGATCTCTAGGCTGCTCTGTCTCGTGCTTTAAGGCTATGCTTAAAGGCGTCTCTCCTTCAAAGGGAATACTCCCGGTCACCATCTCATAGAAGATGACTCCCAACGAATAGATATCAGAGCGCTGGTCAGCTTTTCTGCCTTCTGCCTGCTCAGGAGACATATATTCAGGCGTTCCAATCATAACATCAAGCCCTGTTATTCCTTTCGCCTCAAGGGAACGGGCTATCCCAAAATCCATAATGCGTACGTTCCCATCTTTATCGATCATGATGTTACTCGGCTTTAGATCACGGTGCACGACTCCCAAACTATGGGCTTCAGCCAATCCTTCACATATCTGTTTGACAGTACTGATTGCTGTTCCTACGCTCAACTGTTTTGTCATCCTGATCATGCTTTTTAAATCTTCGCCTGGCACATATTCCATCGAGATGTAGTGGATTCTTTTCGCTTCATCGAAGTCATACATGCGGCATACATTTTTGTGAGCAATCTTACGAGCTAATTTCAATTCGTTCCGAAACCGCGCAATCGTTATCTTATCTGCTACAATTTCAGGGCTTAGGACCTTAAGAGCAATTTCCTCATGTATCTTCTTATCCTCAACTCTAAAGACTTTGCCCATGCCCCCTTCACCCAGTTCTTCTATAATTTCGTACCTGGAAGCAAAAGTAGTTCCTCTTGTTAATTTATCCGGGATTTTTGTTCGGGTTCGGGTTGGAGAATCAGAGACTTCCTCAGATGATGGTAGGGGTGTCGCACACTTACCGCAAAAACTGCTCCCCTCTGGATTGACAAAATGACATTCAGGGCACTTCATGCAAATGCTTCCCTATGATTACAACAAAAAGAATAACAAGTAATAAGGAAAGAGTCAAACTTTGGGGCTTTGAGGTGGAGTTTCTATTATTTAAAAGTTATCCACGTATCTTTGCACCTATGACCTATGAAAGGAGCAATTTCTTAGGCATAAAATCCCATTTTTTCTAAATAATAACGGGATGAAATTTCCATAGAAAAAGCAGTTACTAACTTATTGAAAGATTTATGGTTGGAGGGCACTTAAGATAGTAATTATTATGTCACATCTAAACTCTTCAATAATTACGTCATGTTTATAATTACAGACCTCTCCAAGTGGCGACGTGGTGGGGACAAATTTATCTACTCTTGCACAGTCATGTATAAGTGAAAGTCCCTATTTTTTCCTGAAGATATGGCTCCTCGGGTAGGATTCGAATCCACAACATAAAGGATTAAGAGATAGGATCAAGATTATTCAAGAATTTTGTCCTAAATAAAAATTTTATGCCTATGTTGTTGCAACAGCTAAAGCAGTACTTGGCGTCTTAATGTTCAGTACAAGTGGATTTTTAAAAATTCTTTCTGTTATTCTCTTCTTTCTCGTTATTATTGCTGCGATGTTTTTTGTACACTTGCTATCTAAAGAAAAAGAGAATATTGTAACGGAAAATATGGGAATCAAGAAGGTTTGGCTAAATAGGAATAAGGCTCTTAAGGAGATCGAGGAAAAAATATTTCTCTCAGAAAAAGAAATTTTTATTAGCGGGATTACTTTAGCCACTACATTTGGGTTGCTGCGAACTCCTGATTTTGTTGAAAGAATGGCATCCAATATCTCTTCGGATAAAAATTTGGGATTACTTTTGTCACAATGCTGCCCGAATCAGAAACGATATTTGAGGCAAAAGATAAAGATTGGAGTACTGCATGTCGCGAATCTTTACGAAGGCTTCGGGATTTTAGAAAAGAGCTTTTTAATAGCCTTTGTAATGATCCAAATCTAACAAAAAAACAACTTAAATCCATAATAGAAAGACAAGTTCAATTCAAATATTATTCATGTATAATGCCCCGCCATTTTATAGCAAAGCTAGATAGTGAGCTTTATGTAGGTTCCTATGTTTCGCATTTCTCCGGTCGAACCTCCTGCCTTTTAAAGCTAGTTTCTAAACGCAAAAGATGCTTAATAAAATATTCGACAACGAAGTAAAATACATTAGGAAACACTCTGCAACATTTGATCCGGAGAAATTATATCATCAATACTGTGAAGAGCATCCTCCTCCGCCTCAGGATACCCAGTAGAAACTAAAACAAGACAAGAGCAAAGAGACACACTGCGCTTGGCTTTCCTGTTGCTTCGGGGAGGCCTCTTAAATCAAAAGCTTCTTATTTCGCGAATAAACTTTCTAAACAAACAGGACATTTCATAATTATGCCTCCTGTAAGAGCACTGGCATTCTGTTATTTTGAGCTTTTTCGCTGATTCTCCTTCATTTATTCCCCCTTAAAAAGCTCATAGCAAAAACTGAGGGGAATTATCTTTCCCCTATCATTAATCCCTTATGATGATATTTAACTCCCAAATGCCAGAATTCTTATTACTTCTTTATGCAGTCCAATATATACTCATATTATTTAGACTGCTTTATACCTTTTTCGGTGGATCAGGAACATCCTTTTTCTTATCATTCAACTTTTTCCAACGCGGAGATCCCCCCGGAGGTATAACTATTACAATGCTGCCCTCATGGGCCATCGCTGGGTTTTTCTGACTCCCATCTTCCTTTTTCTTAGATTCGTAGCTGCCATCTGTAGTTAGAATACGGGCATCACATTCCTCGAGTGCAATCGTCGCAGACTGATGAGGAAACATGTCACGTGTCAGGCTTCCCACATCTTGCTCTTTTGTGCTCTGCTTCTGCTTTGTCGAGACAATTGCCAGCTTAGGGCTCATAATTTCATAGACATCCAGGGGCGAGCTGTGCATGCTACCGTGATGGGCTACTTTCACCACTGAACAAGCAAGATTATTGATCATCTTCTTTACAAGCGGTTTATGTGTGCTCGATCTTTCCACTCGGGGGTACTCGTGGGATACTTGCGCCCAGCTATCGAATTCCGCGTCCCCAGCCAGAATCACAACTGACTTTCCTGCACTTCGCACTGCTTCCAGACTCATATCACCTACATATTCCTGTGAGCGCATCTCCATCACCTCCGTTCCGTGATGTTCGAGGCGCAGAACAACAGAAGAATTGTTCATATCTATTCCATAGGTATCATACTTATTGCGAAGTACTACCGAGGGCGCCAATACTGTGAGCCGTACTTTGCCAAAGTACTGTTCCATCCCTGATGAGACTCGAATCATCTTAATTTTTTCAGTGTTTAAGGTGTTTAAAATCTTGCGGTACGTATCAGACTTATGGCGAAAACCACTGTCCCAGAATTCCATAGGCTGATAAGTGGAATCCTCCAGCAGGGATTTAATACCCATGATATGATCACTATGCGGATGCGTAGCACAAACAAAAGTCAATCGAGTCCGTTTTGTTGAATCCGGGATCAATTTGTCCAAGTAGCTTTTAGTTTTTTTTTCGCTATAACAATCCACGATCCCATAGGATCGTTTTCCTGTCTTATCGGCTGGGAACTCAATCAGAATATTGTCTCCGAATCCAACGTTAAGCACATGTATAACAAGATCCTTTGAGTCAATATCTTTCTCCATTTTATCCCCTCCCCAATACTCTAAAATAAAGCTTTTTGATATCCTGTTTTACCAGAGCGTCGATACTTATAAATTCTTTTCGTTTTGGATTCACCTCAAATCTACCAGGTGGTTTCTTGGTGTCAACAACATCAAAAGCCCCTGAGAGAAATACTTGTCCCTCCCGTAAATTTTGCCATTTAAAATTTTTCTTTTCAGAAATTGGAATACCCATCTTTTTAGCAAAAGAATCAGGTCTAACTAATTCTTCTTGCTCTTCCTCCCAGTATTCCATCTGATCTCTAAATTTCTTAATCCCTTCTTTAAGCGAGCTGATCAACACTCGAATAAGATCCTCGGATAATTTCTCATCAACTGTGATCCGCCGCACTACCACATTCTTTTTTATCTTCTTTTTTTTCATTCATCCCCTCCTTAAACTTAGGTTGAATATATCATTAATCTTTTTCTCTGAACTTTATCGCTAGAAAGGAACAGGTTGATTTAAAAATTAGGTAAATCACCTATTCTCATAAACCACTAATGAATTTCTTGCCAAGCTTTATGACTGCACCGCTAACCTTTCCGATCTTTCCAACTAGCTCTGCTTTTTTAGCATTTTCATTCGCGCTAGAGTTTACGACCTTTATTAACTCTACTAATTCTTCTCGATCGCTCTCTTCTGGAAATAAATCTTCTATCTCCTTTGATGTGAGACTTGTGTAGCTTGAAAGCTTTTCGCCAAATTCTTCCTTAGTTGCAGCGCTAGCTAGTTCTCCAACTTTGGTTTTCTTTGGCATCGTAACCTCCCTTGATTCTTAATATTATATATCAGCTATTAAAAAATTTGAGAAATCTTAGATTTTGCTTTCTCTATGGCTTTACTTATTGCCTTATCCACAGAGTCAAGAGAAAGCCCAGGTTTAATAGCGCCCAAAAGACGATCAAAAGCTTCTCGTTGAGCTGAGTTTAGCTTCTCTATATTATTGATCCAGCCGCCAACTGCTTCATGAGCTGCAACTACATGGCGATACTCGCGCAAAATGGCGCCTTTTAAATCACTTCGGATTTGTTCGATAGGTGCGACTTCCCTTTGATATTCAATCACGAGGTCATTATAGAGTAAATTGAAATCACGTCTTTCGTCATAATCGCGACCATATACTGCCTTGAAATTTTCCTGCCAATGTCTCAAATAGCTAGGACCGTATTCTTTGAAAAAAAATGATTCGAAGGCAAGAATTTTTTGATCGACATAAGCATCCACCATAGCTATGTGAGATTGTTGAAGTGAAGCTATGATTTCAAACTCCTTTTGATGTAGTTTAGCAATTTGTGGTGGTACAGATGCGCAGCTATAAAGCAATAATAGTATTATGAAAATTGAGGGCAGCCGGAATCGCCTCATGCCGATCCCTGCCTCTATGTTGAGTATTTTGACCTTTGTTTTCATTCTCTAATCTCGTACCTATTAGGATGGAGCCCTATCTCCGCTTTCTGATGCCTACCCCCGTGAGCAGTGGAGGATAATCTTTTCTTTATTAAGATTATTTATTGGATTTTAAAATCTCTCGGGCCATGAACATACCAAAATGATAAGCTGCTATTAATTTTTTCGGATCTTTGGTAAGAGTAGACGGAAATTGCTTCCAGAATAATTTTTCAGAGTTATCGTCTTTCTTCATAGGCTCTTGGGGACCATCTGGGTATAAATCTGATTCCAGAAAATCTTTCCACTTCTCTGGATCAGGAGCAATTACTTTGCAGGTAGACGTAAAATACTTTTTGATGTCAATATCTGTTTCTTTTAGGATTCGTTTATAAATCTTTTCCAATTCTTCTTTTTTATCAGGAAACTTTTTTTCAATCTCATCTCGAAACCAAACAAAAGCATTTGTTCTATCAAAAACTTCCTTATCGTTTAGATAAATTTCTTTGCATAATATATCTAAAGTACGTGATGCTATATTAAACAGTCCTTTATAATCTTGATGAGACTCACGATTAGAAATTGGAGAGCATAGAACTGCATAGATAGATTCTAAATTATATTTTTTTCTGAAATCCGGCTGTCTTGTTATGTCAAATATATCTTTAAAAGGCGTCATATTTATTACTCCTCCATCGAAATATTGATACTCCTTCTTCTTGTTCATTCGTACCGGGGGGAAAGCAAGAGGAATCGATGTGCTGGCAATGATTGCATCCACGGGCCGATCACGATATTTAGAACTTGTTGGGTCAACGGATTTATATTCTCCAGTTTGATATTCAACTATGCCAAGTCTCAAATAAGTTTCGTCCTTTTCAAGAATTTGAACTAGATCTTTACACACCTCATTTAATATTTCTTTTAATTTTTTGTTCATGAATAGGGAATCTGTATTTTTTAGTTTAATCAGAAGAGCAACTCCTGGTAAAATACCGTAAAGAATCAGGGCGAACCAAGGAAATTTTATCTTGAAGGCTGGAACTCGTTTCTTTATTTGATTCATCCAGATATCTTTTCCTAATTGGAATTTATCTTGAGCAATTATTGAGCCGGTCAAAGCTCCAGCAGAAACTCCACATACAATTTTAAATGTTTCTCCTTTTTCTAAAACATGATTGTAAATATAATCAACTGCACCATATTGGAAAGTTCCTTTCACACCACCACCTGAAAGAATTAAGGCTTTAACATTTTTTTTATTATTAGACATAGTCAAAACTCCCTATTTTCTTATGACCGCTTCTAAATTTATCATGAACTTAATTCAAACAGATCTATGGTCGGAGATGATGCTTAAAAGAACAATCAAAATCTGTAAAGATTTAACCTATTCATAAATCACCTTGTTCACTTGGAACGGTTCATCCCGAAATTCTCGATAATCACTGATGATAATTCCTCCTTCTGTCATTCCGATTATTTTATTATCACCAAGATACAGCATGACATATCCGCCCTTATAGAAAACGAGATCTCCTATCTCTTCAGGATGATTCGTAGGTCTCTGCTTCCCAACTTTAACCCTAATAAATCTTGTGTTCCAACTTTTTTTAGGATCCACTAATCCCATGGCCTGTTTTATTTCTGTATGAAGAAGGATATATGCAATAAATCCTGCTGAGTCGAATCCTTGCTCTTCATTCCTTCCCCCCCATTTATAATTGACATTCATTTCGTTCAACCTCAAAGCCGTATCTATAGCGTGTCTCTTTTTTTCGCCAAGATCATCTGGAAGTTTAAAGTCCAAAATCCTTAAATTCTCCTCGATTAGGCCAAGCAAATCCTGGCGTTCCTGAATCCAAGGTCTTCTTTGGAGGCTCTTTAGATATTCATTCCGATCCGGCAACCTTGAAGCAAAATTTATAACCCCTCTAGTATAGTAATAATTATTTTGATAATGTTCATCATTCACTTTTTCTCTTACTAACTCATACTCCTTCTCCCCAAATCTTGATAAAAAATCAAGAGCAAGATTGCTTAATTGAGGATCGTGGCTTCCCGCGCTCTCAACAATAAGGTCAAATGAATCTTCATCAAGTATATAACTCCATTCATGCTCTATGGGCCAGTCTCTAGGCAATCTATTTAATATATCTAACAGACTGGAGAATAGATATTCTGGATTATACATCTGCTTCTGTCTGATTGGACTTAACCCCCTCATTTCTTTAAGAATGTTAAAGCTTTCTTTTAATATAAAAATTACAGAGCGCTCACTATCTGAAGCTAATTTAATTACACTTTCTATAGCATGATTACGTACTGTAAAATCAACGGCTTGTAATTGTTCCATTATTCTATCAACATTTATACGCTCCCGTTTTATACTGGCATAGAGAACTGGTATCCCAAATCCGATTCCTCTTATCAAGTTGTTCTCGGCCGTCTTGTGTTCTCGAGATAAAGGTTCATCTATATCCTGATAGAATAGTTCCCCATCATTTTCTTTATAAATTAACCTACATTTGCTTCTCTTAATCTTATCGCAAAAAATATAAAAAGTTTTTTCTGGAGTACCTGCTTTGCCTCTTACAAAATTAATTTTTGCTTCTACGTCTCCTTTTTCTTTCATCCATATCCACTTAATTATAGCTTCATCTTCGACTGTTATTGTCTTTAGATGGAGATGTGGACTTTTTATTTCATAATCTTTAGTGTCAAGATCAAGTATTTCACCATAATAAAATGTTGGTCCCGAAAGGTAAAAAATCCAGTAGCCTACACAGACAACAATTAAAAAGCCAATAAGAATTTGATACATGAGAATATTTCTTTTCAAAATTGACTTTATGTCTTTTGATGCAGATTTCAATCGTTTATACAACCTTGGCAGAGTAAAAATTAGCAAGAAGGGCAAAATTGCAAATGGGCCAAATTGAAAGAAAATTTGGACTATGTCTGCAAAATCTTTAATTTCCATTGCTCTTTCTCCTATAATGTAGTGGGCGACTAATCAAGGTTAATTTATAGAAATCTTTCAATCCCCTTTTAAACCAGAAAACTATTATGATTTAGGTAGTTATTGCTTTCATAATATGATTAGCCACATAAAAGTTGTCAAGTTTTGCATCTAAATGTCGCTTTTTGTCGAGTTTTAAATTGTTATCTTGTTTCTGTTCAAACCGATTTATATACAGCAAAATTTGTACTTAACTTTGCTGTTCTCCCCTTGCATATAATCTCAGTCGATGGGAATGGAAACGTATCCACAAAGTCGGTATTTATAAGAGGTTTATGATTGTAAATAAAAGCTGCTTCAGCGCGGGAACGATTTTTAGATTCTACATATCCAAAAGAGAAACACAACTCGTTACCAGTTTTTACACGCCTTTTCCACTCTTGCCTTTTCTCATGATTAATTATTCTGTCTCTTACCTTTCCTGCTCCTCCAATATAAATAAGACGATGAATTGAGATTAAATCTCTAAATGTGTCATATGTACATTCGTAGACACAATAAATTCCCAATCTATTAGGAATATTTTCTATATACTTTTCTCTCCAATACCCATAAAATTCAACCTCGAAATCCCTTAAGGCCATTAAATGCGTTCCCTTTTATCTTTGCTGCAATAATTCTATTGCTATTATTTTTACTTTTTATATATAGGTTGTTAATTAAGATTAGTCAAATCTTCTTAATAAAATGTCATCTCTTGTCGCTCTATGTCGTTTTATGTCGCACTATATCGTAGTTAAATTTTCAAAAATTTATAAGGAAATGAAATGATTCCGTCCAGGCGAAAAAAGAATGTTAGGATAAAAAGCGTAGAATAGGGATTGATGAATCAGAATCCTATATGAGAAATGACAAAAAGGAAAGATCAACAACTCCTGATAAAGAAGCCTGCCCTCTTTTCTAGCCCCTTTCTTAGATGACTTTTCCCATTCTTTCTCATGCCAGTAGTCATCTAGAAGCCCGGATATTTCTCCCCCTGGATTCGATTTTCATTTTAATCCTTTTCAAGGGATTAATTTTTCTCCTCACCCTTGCCAATCTATACAGGGCCTCGAGTATATTCCGGGGGACATAGCGCTGTTCCGAATCAGGCTTGCGAGCCAGCGTAAGGGAACCCGTTGAACACGTTGTTACGCACAACCCGCAGCCAATGCAGCGATTCAAATCCAAAACCACCTTGTCATCTTCAAGCGTCAGAGCTTCCATCTGACACCTCTCAACGCAAACTCCACAGCCCTCACAAGACTCTGGCTCAGCATGAGCCTGGAAAGGAGAAGATATTATAGAGGACGGCATCGGATGCCGCTTAACTGTCTTCAGGACCTGGCAGCAACAGCCGCAACAACAGCAAATGTTCATTATTTTTTGAGCGTTACTGCATTGTAAGACAAGCCCGGTGCTGTCCGCTCTTCTTAAAATTTCTAAGGCTTCCTTTAAATCAATAGTCCGGCCAAGTCCATTCCGCTTGTAATAATCTGCTCCCCTACCCAGAATCAGGCAGCTTTCTTCAGGCTTGTTGCAGCCTTTTTCCATCATCTTATGTTCCTTGCGGCATATGCAGGGGGCAACCAGGAATTTCTCATGAGCCCGAACCAATTCCTCAGCCTTCTCATACGGAATAGCTTCAAGCCTTGTAGAGATGCTCTGTCCTACAGGAACAGTGCGAAGCTGTGGGGCTTTCTTCCACGTATCCAGGTTAAATAAGGTCGGAATATACTCATTCATATCCTTGATAAGTTCAGAATTTAGATCGTTAACGTGAAACTCCCATATTCCGATAACATACTGGGCAGCCATGTACTTCATCGGTTTTTTATCATACTCGAGACGGTATATGAGCCCCTTTTTGGCCATCTTTTCAAGACGGCGTGCAGCCTCATCTTGCGAAATCTTAGCCCTTCGGGCGACTATCGGTACCTCCTCAGGCACCCTATTCAAATTCAGGGCAAAACGTGCCTCTTCTGGAGTAAAAAGTCGACGCAGAATACGGAGCTCCACGCCGTTTCGGGTTGACGGAAAACCTCCCGGAAGATTATCCAGACGTTCGGCTAAATTCTTGTAGACGTCTTTTGCCAAGCTTTGCTCCTGTCAGGACGTTGAATTATAACTTCTTTGAAATCTGCATTTTAGCAGACGAAAAACATGTATTCCATAGTAATTACGGTGCAGGTTTTGGCTTAAATATCCAAAGCAACGTAGAATAAACAAAAAGAACAACCACGCTTGTCCAAACAAACCAACCTGGTATTCTTTCAATGGCGAAATTGTAAATCACGTTAGCAGCTATCATTAAATCTGCTGTAATAATTGCACACCTGATAATAGCAGCATTTTTTACTACATCCTTTAGGGCATAAAGAAATAAAATAGCCCAACCTAAGGGTAAAATTCCAAACATCCTAAGAAAGTATCCTTCAACTTCAACAAATTCAAGAGCAGTTAGAATGCTTTTAGGGGCCAAAGAGAAGATTAAAAACCAGAGAAAGAATAAGACAATACCAATCCACATAAGAATCTTAAGAATCCTCAGATTTCTTTCCATATTAATTCTCCTCCTTCATGGAAATTAATTCAATTTTTCCAACTAAGATATATTTTAAGATTCCAGTTGTCAACGAAGAAGTATTATCACCTGCATATTCACATAAACGCTTTTTGATGCTGAAGCGTAATAAGTTATAAAATACTGATATGGATGAAAAACAGCTTATTTTAAGCTGTCTCGATGGAGAGGCGGAGGCCTTTAGAGAAATGGTGGATATATACAAAACCAAAGCAATGGCCATGGCCTTAAATATACTGGGCAACAGAGAAGATGCTGAAGATGCCTGTCAAGAGACATTTATCCGCGTCTATTCCAATTTAGATAAGTTCGACCTCCAGAGTCCCTTCAGGAACTGGTTCTATACGATTCTCTCCAACAGATGTTTAGACCTCTTAAGGAAGAGGCGGCGGTTTTATAGTTTTTTTAAAAAAATGAAAGAAGAACAAACAGAAGATACAAACACACAATCCTCTGTGAGCTCTCAAAACCAGCCTCTAACTCCAAAAATTCTCGAAGGTTTAAGCCCTAAAGAGAGAGTTGCACTCTGCCTCTGGGCAAACGAAGGGTATTCAGGTACAGAAATAGGGCAAGTCATGAAGTATGCTCCCAGTACAGCTCGAGTCTTGCTCTATAAGGCTCGGAAAAAAATCAAAAGTAAAATGGAGAAAGAAAATGTTTCGCTGCCGAATGATTAGTTTTTTCTTTTCTATCTTTCCTTTTAAGATATGGCAGGATTTCCTCCTGCAAGAGCATATCCAAAACTGTTCGGCCTGTCAGAGGAACCTGGTAAGCCTTGAAGAAACAAAATCTTTATTGATCCAAGAAGGCGAGGTTGGACGCCTTGAAGACTTATGGCCTAAAGTCAAGCTACAGATTACTAAAGAAATAAGAAAGGAAAGATTGTTCCGCGCGCCGCGCTGGGCATGGGCTGTTGGAGCCACTTTCTTGCTCATCGCCATAGTCCTCGGAATATGGTTTTATCAACTTGCTCCTCCTGGAAAAACTCCAGAGGCGGATATAATAAGTCCATTTCAGATCAAGTATATTCGAATCTATGACAAGCCGGCCCGAACCTATCTCTTCCAACCCAAGGATTCGAATATGATCATCATCTGGGCTGAAAAAAATACTTAAAGGAGATAAGAATGAGTATGAAAAAAGTTGTATGGGCTGTGATTTTTTTAATGGCTTCGTCTTCTCTCTCCCTTCAGGCACAAGAGAGCTTTATGGATATCAAGCTGAGGGTATTTGAAGGGATAAAGGAAGGAAAGACAGAGCCACCCCAATTCGTGACTTCTTCCTATCTGCGCCCTACCGTGACGGCTAGTATGCAAATTGATTTTGGACTGGAAAAAGAAAAAGGGCATATCAAGAGAGTCTTCAATCTAAGCAAGGTGAATCTATTGACCGAAGCAGATTTGGGATTTGGCCCAGAAGGAAAACATACTGCCAGTCATTTTTTCCGGTTGAACAGCAAAGAATACAAAATCTACATCAAGCTGCTTGACTGGAAAAACAAAGGCGATTTCCTAATCCTGATTAATGAACTCTTCAATGATAAACCAGAAAATGTCTTAACCACAGAGATGATGCTATTGGGAGGAAATATAGCGGTTTTCGGATTCGAAGACAGGAAGGGAAAGCCTTATTTTCTATCTTTTTATATCACAGGACCAAAGGATAAAGTTCTTCCGCCTCCACCTCCGCCTCCACCCGCTAGAAAAAAGAAAAAAAAGGAACTAGATGAATTTGAGAAAGGGGCAGTGAGGGCAATAGGAGATGTTAAGCCTCCCAAGCTTATAAAGAAGGTTGATCCTATTTTTCCTGAGGAAGCCCGGAAGGAAAGAATATCAGGGCAAGTTGTTCTCAACGTCAGGACAGATGAGAAGGGAAATGTTGTGGGAGTCAAAATCGTAAAAAGTCCACATGAGTTACTGAGCAAGGCTGCAGTAGCGGCCGTGAAACAGTGGAAATATGAGCCTATGCTTATCAAAGGAAAGCCAATGCCCATCATTTTTACCGTATGGGCAACCTTTAAGCTAAAGGAGGAAAAAAAAGAGGAAAAGAAGATTGAAAAATTGAATTTTCCTCTTTTTTAAAGTGCAGACTTGATAAATCAAGCCCCTACACAAAAAAAAGGGGACAGATTTGTAATGCTTTTGCTCTATATTTTTGACTGGACCAGTTTTTGGGTAGGGCTCCCAAGGCCAAAAAACTATATTTTTGACTGGACCAGTTTTTGGGTAGGGCTCCCCAGCTAAAAATCTAACTTTAAGAGTGGTACATTGATGGGGGGCAGGTCAAAGAAGGAGGGGAATTTCATTCATTTTTTTGAATGTTTATATTCAATAAAATGAATTTTATCACGCGAATTATACTCTGCAATTTGTATAACTTAAATTTAATCAATAAGATAAAATTTATATTCTAGTTGGCATGTTTTTCGCAGTGTTTAAATGACAGAATAGAAAATGACATAGAATAAAACATAGATTTACTGCAAAACAGCTCACTTAAAAAAAAGAGGCTGTTTGAGGCTTTTCTTTTAGCGAGTCTCAAACAGCCTCTTTTTTTGGCTGAGATCCTTAGTAAAAGGAGGTGAGAATCCAACAGACAATTCAAACTATATAGTTAAAGGTTTGGGATTAATAACTTCATTATGAAGTTTTAATTCTAAGGCAAAGGTTACCTTGGCTCGGCTCTAGATATTGAGTTATAGGACAGAGCCAAAATTCTCCTAAAAATTTGAGAAAAGGAGAAAAAAACAGTATGAAAAAAAGATTCAAAACTTTAATGAACAAAAGGAGGTTTGTAATGAGAAAGCTTTTAACTCTACTTACAGCCATATTGATACTCACAGTCGGAATGAGTTTTGCTCAGCTTAAATACGGCCGAATCGAAGGAGTCGTTTTCGACACCGAAGGAGCCGCTCTTCCTGGAGTATCGCTCACCCTCGAATCAGAGTTGTTTCCAACCAGAAGTGCCGTTACAGATGAGACAGGTAAGTTTGTCTTCCGCTCTTTGGACCCAGGAACATACAAGTTGACTTTTGAAATGCCTGGATTTGTCAAAGAAGTTCGTGAGCAGATTAGAGTAATCGTTGGCAAGACTCTCGATTTTAGGGTTAATATGAAAATGGCCACAATTGAAGAAACCGTGACGGTAACAGCCGAAACACCGATTGTCGACACCAAAAAGTCAGGAACGGCTGTCAACGTTACGAGCGAGTGGTTATCCAACATTCCTTCAGCTCGAGATCCTTGGGTCATTCTGGAGCAAACCCCCGGAGTCATGGTCGACAGAGTCAATGTCGGCGGTTCTCAATCAGGTCAGCAGTCGAACTTTTATGCCAGAGGTGACAGTGGCTATAATGTCATGTGGAACCTGGATGGGCTTACCATCACTGACCAAGGCGCTCTTGGAGCGACACCTACTTACTGGGATTTTGATGCCTTCGAGGAGATTCAGATCACAACCGGCGGAGCCGACCCCTCTATTCAGACAGGCGGCGTCGGATTGAATTTTGTCACCAAGAGAGGTGGAAACAAATTCAGAGGTCAAGCTTATTTTTACCGGACCGACGATATTCCGTGGGTGAATTTTCAGGCATCCAATGTGTTGGATTCTGATCTTGCGAATTATTGGAGAGATAACGCTGGTATGACTGATGAGGAAATTCAGGAAGCTTACCCGGGCGACAGGATCAACCGCATTAAGGATTATGGATTTGAAGCCGGCGGCCCGATCATCAAAGACAAGCTCTGGGTCTGGGGAGCTTGGGGTGTGCAGGATATCAAGATGTTTACGGCAGCCGGGACAGCAGATGATACTCTCCTGGATAACATAAACCTTAAGCTGAATGCTCAGATCACCCCTAATACCAGAGCTGAATTTCTGTATTTCTACGGCAACAAGCTGAAATGGGGCCGTGGAGCCGCTATCACTCGGCCGGCAGAGACAACATGGGATCAGGAAGGACCGACCAACCTTTACAAGTTAGAGCTTGAAAATATTTTCAACGAGAATTTATTCGCAACCGTAAAATTCGGTTATGTGGATATGTGGTTCACCCTGACTCCTAAGGGAGGAATCGATACACCTTGCACTCTCAGTTATGACACAGGAACCTGGGGTGGTTCGTACTACTGGTACAAAACCACTCGACCCGCCTATCATTTGAACGTTACGGGGAATCTGTTCGTAGATGAGTTCTTAGGCGGAAGCCACGAATGGAAGTTCGGAGTGGAATGGAGAGATGCCAACGTCACGTCTCAGTCGTCCTATGGCGGAAATATGGTCAAGACCACTTGGGAACCAATGAATAATTACTGGCACTACTATGGATTGCCCCCGACGACCACGGACTCCGCAGATGTCTGGTTCACCCAGGGGACAAATATCGATGTCCACTACAATAGGTACAGCTTCTGGCTTGGTGATACGTTCACCGCTGGCCGATTGACCCTGAATTTCGGGCTCCGTTACGATTACCGCTACCTCAACTATAACGAGAGCACTCTGCCAGGCCTAGCAACAGCGCCTACCCTGCTTCCTGTTTTTACGCAGGGAAAAGAAAGCAAATTCGTCAGCTGGTCTGATATATCCCCTCGGTTTGGTTTCACCTATGACCTGGCCGGAGACGGCAAGACCATCATCCGGGGAAGTGCTGGGATCTACTATGACCAACTGGGCACCTGGAACTACGGTATCTACAGCGGTGCCTACTGGAGAGAGGTGGATTTTTACTGGCATGATGCGAACGGAGATCTTGAGGTTCAACAAAGTGAGCTAGTCGGCTATCCAGATCCGGATTCGATACTTTATTTCTCCGATAACTACAACATTGACGATCCTACCGTAACTCCAAACTCCTACGATCCTGACATGTCAGCTCCAAAAACTTTAGAAGCCATTGTTGGCTTCGAGAGAGAACTCTTTCCTGATTTTTCGGTCTCGACGAACTTCATCTGGCGTCGTCTTGATAACTACACCTGGGCTCCGATTAACGGTGTCACAAGTGCAGATTGGACAGTCGAAAAAACATGGAGCAACGCAGGCAGAGAAAGTTTGTATGATGGGAACCTGTACGAGGTGACCTACTACGAGCTGCCGTCTACCAGACCGGCTGGTGTTTTTGTGACTAACAGGCCGGATTACCACCAGAGATTCATGGGTGTTGAGATGACCATCACCAAAAGATTGAGCAACAAGTGGATGATGAATGCAGCCTTCAATTACAGCGACCATCGTCAGTATTTTAAAAGTGCAGCTGCCTACCAGGATCCCATCGATTTTAATTTTTATGACGGCGAACTCATGGCCTATGAGTCAGGAGGAAGTGGAAAAGTCGATATCTGGGCCAATGCCAGATGGCAGGTGAAGATTAATGGGATGTACCAGCTGCCCTGGGGATTCAATCTCAGTGGATTCTTGACCGTGCGAGAAGGGTATGTTCTCCCGGTCAGGCTTGAGACAAGACCCCGTGCTGATGGCACTGGAAAAGGTTACCCGTTGGTAATGACATTTGGTTCTGAAAGGCTGCCAACCTTCTGGATGGCGGACTTCAGGATCGAGAAAGTCGTCCCCATCGGTGACTATGGCAGTATCAGTATCATCGGTGATGTCTTCAACCTGTTCAACAACAATACGGTGCTCGGCAGAGAGACAATCCTCAATTACTCAACCGCTTATCAGCCGCTCGAAATCATAAACCCGAGAGTGTTCCGGTTAGGAGTGCGTTTCCGATTCTGATCTTGACGTAGAATAGTACTGGGGTTTACCCCAAAAAGTTGAAGTTCTCCCGTTCCGCCCGTCTCTCATAAGGGGATGGGCGGAACGGGTTTTTTTTTGTCCGGAGAGCCCGCTTGAAAAAGCTTGAGCTGTAGCTTAAAATTTTATTATAAGAGGAGGAACAGGATGATAGAAATAAAGAAGCTCCCTCGAAAATGTCTCCGGTTTTCCTTTATCCTAATTTTAATCGTTTTCTCCAGTCTTGCATTCAGCCAGGAATGGAGAGGGAGAGGGCGGCTCCGGGGAGTGGTCTCAACTGAGGACGGAAAGCCCATTCCGGATGTAAAAGTTATCCTCCAACACGTCCAGTATAGAGCAGAAATTGAATTCATTACCGACGAGAAAGGGAAATGGGTGGCCGCCAATATTCGGGGAGGAGAGTGGGCTATTGATTTTATTGCCGAAGGCTATGAGCCAAAAAAAATTTCTACGACAGTAAGTGAAGTTTTAAGAGGCAAGCCTATAGAAATAAGCTTGAAGAGGACGCAAAAAAGCATCGTGACTGATAAGGTCACAGAGCTGTTGGTTGCCGGGAATGAGTTGTTCGATCAGAAGAAATATGCGGAAGCCATACAGGAGTACCAGAGTATTCTCAAAGAGAATACGGAGCTGTATATCGTCCACAAAAACATCGGAAACGCTTATTATGAATTGGAAGATTATGATTCAGCTATAAAACACTATGAGCTTGTGCTAGACAAAGAGCCCGACTCAACTGATGTCCTGATTGCCCTGGGCAATATGTATCTGGAAAAGGGAGAGTTGGAGAAAGGGTTGAGCTATTTCAACCAGATTGATATGGAAAAAATCACCAGTCCGCTTACCTTTTATAATATCGGAACATCTTTCTTCAATAAGGGGGAAATCAATAAGGCCATCGAATATTACAGCAAGGCCATCGGTCTGGATCCGGACATGTCCGATGCCTATTACCAGCTAGGGTTGTGCTATTTGAATTTGAATGAAAAAGAAAGCGCTAAGAAAAGTTTAAAAAAATTTCTGGAGCTCGCTCCTGATTCCGCAAAAGCCGAAACAGCCAATCAGATGTTGAAATATCTCGAGAACGAGGTTGAGCACGCCAAGGCATGTTGCTCGCAGCCCTGAGGGATTGTCAGATACGCGGACTAACATAAAAATTAGATTCATAAAACAGAGAGGAAAAGTGAAGACAACTCTTCAAAATGATCGTGCTTTACAGAGAGATTACTTTAAGAGTGTCTCTCTGTTATGTTTCATAATTTTCTTCGGTATGACCTTGTTTATTCTCAGCTTTGGAATGAGTCCAGGCCTCCCAGCGGTTTCCAGAAGTCCTTCCCTGAATATTCTTCTCATTACCGTCGACACCCTTCGAGCCGATTATCTGAGCTGTTATGGAGGCAAGAAGGTGAAGACTCCTCAGATCGACCGGATCGCTAAGCAAGGGATATTATTCGAGAAAGCGTTTGCTCACAATGTGGTCACTTTGCCTTCCCACATAAACATACTGACAGGAACCTATCCTCTCTATCATGGTGTCCAGGATAACGCTGGTTTTCGTTTGGATGAAGATGCCATAACTCTATCTGAAGTTCTCAAACAGGAAGGATATAAAACCGGGGCTTTTATCGGAGCCTTTCCGCTTGACGACCGGTTTGGCCTCGGCCAAGGATTTGATCTTTACGATGATTATTACGGCGATACAACGGCTCAGAATGTTTTTTCTTTTGTCGAACGTCGAGCCGAAGACGTTGTCAGGCGGGCTGTTGAATGGATGGATCAGAATAGGCAAGAAAATTGGTTTTGCTGGGTCCATATATACGATCCCCACGCACCTTATTATCCTCCCCCGTTATTCAGAGAGAAATATCCTGAAAATTTCTATGCCGGAGAGGTGGCCTATTCAGACTTTGCGCTAGGGAGTTTATTCGAATTCCTGAAAAATGCAGAGCTTGAAGAAAACACTCTGCTTGTCCTTACCTCTGATCACGGCGAAGGCTTGGGGGAACATCGGGAGCCTACCCATGGGGTTTTTGCCTACAACACCACTCTCCATGTTCCTCTCATTGTTTATCAGCCAAAATTATTCCCAAAGCACAAGGCTATTCGCCGAAGGGTTCGGCATATTGATATCATGCCGACTGTTTTAGACATCGCGGGATTTAAAATTCCCAAAGAAGTTCAGGGACATTCTCTTGTCCCTGTTATCAGGGATCCAGGGAAGGAAAGAGTGGAGGATTGTTATTTTGAAGCCATGACACCCCATCTCAACCGTGATTGGGCTCCTCTTCAGGGCGTACTATCAGATCAATTCAAGTATATCGATCTCCCGATTAAAGAGCTGTATGATGTCGAATCTGATTACAGGGAAAAATACAATTTGGCAGCAAAGGACAGGACAACGGTTGAAAAATTAACCAAGCACCTTCAAATCCTGATAAAAAAATATTCCTCGGAGACATCCGGCGCAAACAGAAGAGTCAAAGAGGATGCCGAGACTTTGGAGAAACTGCACGCTTTAGGCTACGTCAGCGGATCAAGCAAGAAGTCATCAAAAAGAATCTATACTCAGGAAGATGATCCAAAAAAGCTGATCCATTTGGACAATATGAGCCATACCGCGATNNGCCATAGAATTATTCAACGAGGTTATTGAGCGACGACCGACCATGGGGCTGACCTATTCCCAACTCTCTTTTGTTTACCATGAGGTGGGACAAATGGAGAAGGCCATTCAGACATTGGAAAAGGGATTAGCGCTGAATCTCAACAATAGACTGGAGTTGATGGCAAAATTGGGCGTTTATTTACAGGAGAAAGGGCAGTTTAAAAGGTCCATAGACATCCTTCAAGGCGTTCTGGAAGAGGATTCGGATCATGCAGAGGCTCTTAATTATCTCGGCATCAGTTATTGGCGATCAGGCCAGTATGATAAGGCTATC
>JABAOH010000281.1_pt3 | contig 40355 bp, 42 predicted proteins | sample 7062181 | NCBI WGS metagenome assembly JABAOH01 (sample SAMN14538630, study PRJNA623070) | marine sediment metagenome | biome: marine biome [ENVO:00000428]; feature: marine pelagic biome [ENVO:01000023]; material: deep marine sediment [ENVO:00002113]; isolation source: pool of 5 deep marine... | reverse complement strand
GGTGGCATTAGAGGATGTCGTGGCCTTAGGCGAGGAGCTGCACTAGACCGGAGGAGGTTGGCAGGCATACAAGTTTTGCCGGCTCTGGACAAACTTTGCCCGCTACTCGCGGGCCCGGGCGCCGACTCCCGCCACCGGAATCCGTTGGGGCGAAGGGACTAAGGCGGCAGCTCGGCAACCCGGCACGCGAGTTGCCACCTCGGGGACCGCGTGCGGCGGGACTCGCTCGAGAGCCCAGAGTGAACCCGCTGCCCAACGAGCCCGGGCGCCACGCCCGGGCTCTTCTTTTAGTCATGGATTGCCGAGTTCCCGAAAACTGCCGCGTTCTCTCGATGCTCCACCAACACCGCCACGACTTCGAGGACTGCCGCGGTCCGCCTGCCCCAGCGCGGCACGCCGCTACCGGGACTCCCTTCGAGGAGCTCCATTCACCCTCCCCAGTTGATTTCCGGGCCAGCTCGCGCCGGTGTGGCCAGGCTGGCGAATAAGGGCCAGTTTGGTGTGTATCTTACTTACGAACCGTCGGCGGTCGGAGATTCGCTGTGGAAATCGCATTGGTGGAGCAGAGCGAGGCGAGCGAGCGTGCCTTGGTGCAGCGGGCCCGGGCGGGGGACCGGCGTGCCTTCGGTGAACTGGTGACGCGCTATATGCGTCGCGCCTATTACGCCGCTTTGGGATTGGTCGGCTCCCACGAGGATGCCCTCGACCTCTCACAGGAGGCGTTCGCCCGCGCCTTCCGCGCGCGCGCCAACCTCGACCCCGATCTCCCGTTCTACGGCTATCTCTATCAGATCGTTCGCCGACTCTGCTTCAATTTTTTACGGGATAGCCGCACCCGGCGTGTTCGAATGGAAGAGGCGACACCCTGGCTCATGAATCAGGCCGGGGCCAAGGCCGCAGCGACCGATCCGGCACGTTCCGCTGAGCGATCTGAGCTCTGCGCTCTGGTGCAGGCCGCGATCGAGAGACTGCCGGAACGTGAACGCGAGGTGCTGGTTCTGAAGGAGTTCGAGGGGCTCCGCTATCGCGAGATCGCCGAGCTGCTCGGTATTCCGATCGGGACTGTCATGTCGCGCCTATATACTGCCCGCCGGAACCTTGCCGCTGAATTGGAGGGCGTGTTGTGAGCGACAAGGAAGTCAGAAGTCCAGAGGAACGCGCCCGCCGCCTGATCATGGCATCGATCGACGGCGAGCTGAGCGGCGGCGAGCGCGGCGAACTCGAACGTTTGCTGGAAGAGCACCCGGCTCTGCGCGCCGAGTGGGCGCGTTTCCGGCGAGTAAAGGAGGTGACGGAAGCGATGGCACTGCGACCTGCTCCGGAAGAGGTCTGGAGCGACTACTGGGCCTCGGTGTACAGCCGACTCGAGCGGGGGATTGGATGGATCCTCTTCTCGCTCGGCGCGATCGTTCTACTCTCGTACGGCGCCTGGATGGGCGTACGGGAACTTCTCGCCGACGCTACAATGCCCTGGTTCGTGAAGGCAGCTCTACTGGCGCTCACCGTGGGTGTTGTGGTATTGCTAGTCTCGGTGGTGCGCGAGAAGGTGTTCGTCGGGCGAAGACAACGCTACAAGGGTGTGGAACGATGATCACTACACCAGGATCAAGTGTCGCCGGTTATCGCGTGACCGAGACACTCGGCCTCGTTTACGGCAATACCATCCGTGCTCGGCACGTCGGCAAAGACATCCTTGCCTCGCTCAAGCTTCTAGTCGGCGGCGAGATCGAGGAATACACCAAGATGATGGCCGAGTCGCGCGAACAGGCTATGGACCGGATGAGAGAAGACGCGAGCCAGAAGGGCGCCAATGCCATCGTGGATGTGCGTTTCTCGACCTCGTACATCATGGGTGGCGCGGCGGAGATCCTCGCCTACGGGAACGCGGTGAAAATAGAACCGGCCTGACCTGCACGATGTTGGCGTGGTCGGCCGCACGAAGTCTCGACACGAGAGTCAAACCCATGCACAAACACGTGGCTGTGCTCGCGCTAGCTCTCGCAGCGGCATCTCCGGTCGAAGCCCAGATACCGAACGCGCTGAGCGGGCGCCTCCTCTTCCGGATGGGGACGACGGATGCGGGGCACGAGACCTATAGCGTAGAACGCCTGGCCGACGGCTATCGCATCGTCGGCGACATCGACCTGCAGGTCATGAACTATCACATTGTTCAGCATTTGGAGGTCGAGACGGGTGAGCGCCTGGAGTTCCGAGCCGCCGAGGTGCGGGCTAGCGTCAACGACGATCCGCTCGTGGTGAAGCTGGTCCGCCGTGACGGCAGCGGGTTCCAGGAGACGACGCGAAGTGACTCGACGGTGGCCCAGGACATCCCGACACCGGAGACCTCCGTCCTGGTCACCAACAACGTGATCCATCACATGGCCCAGTTCACCTGGCTACACGACGGCCCGGTCGGCGAGTCCCGTGAGTTCGTGGCCTTCCCGCGCGTTCCCGTGACCGTCGTCCTCGAGGAGATCGGTACGGCTCGCTTGGGGGAAGAAGCTCTCTCGTATCGCCGCTACTTCATCAACCTGGCCAACACCGTCGGTGCCTACGTGTGGCTAGCGGAAGACGGTACCCCGCTGAAAGTCGCCGTCCCACTTCAGGCCTTCGTGGCCGTCAGCGAGGCGCACGGCGAGTGGGCGGACGTGTTGAGCCAAACTCGGGATGAGCCGGAAGGGGGCGCTGGTGTGGAAGGTGCTTACGATGCCGAGGAGGTGACATTCGAATCGCAAGGGATAACCCTCGCCGGTACCTTGACGACGCCGAAAGGCGAAGGGCCGTGGCCGGCAGTCGTGCTGATCACCGGTTCGGGTGCGCAGGACCGCGATGAGGACTCGCCCGGACCCGGCGGTCTGAAGCTGGGCATCTTCCGCACGATAGCCGATTCGTTGACCCGGCGCGGCATAGCGGTCCTGCGGTACGATGACCGCGGCGTCGGAGGCAGCGGTGGCAGTTTGGCCGACGCCGGGCTCAGCGGTCTCGTTGCCGATGTGGAAGCGGCCGTCGGCTACCTGAGGTCCAGTTCGAGGGTCGATGCGTCTCGCGTGGGGCTGATCGGTCACAGCGAGGGCGGCATCATCGCGCCGATCGTCGCGTCTGGAGACGAGGAGATCGCAGCGGTCGTGTTGATGGCCGGCACGGCTGCGCCCATCGATTCGGTGATTCTCGAGCAGGCGACCGAGCTTGCCGTAGCGGCAGGCGGCGATTCGGCCGATGTGGAAAAGGCCCGCGAATCTACCCTCAGTCTGATGGATGCGATCCGGGAGGGCCGTGAGCTCGAAAACTCGAATCTTTCACCCGGCGCGCAGAGGTGGCTACGCGAGCACATCGAGCACGATCCGATAGCGACCATCAAACAGGTCGCTGCGCCGGTACTGATCGTGAACGGTGGTCAGGACATCCAGGTATTTCCGGAGCATGCCCGGCGGTTGGGCGCGGCGCTCGAAGATGCTGGCCACCCCGACTACGAGGTGCGAATCTTCCCGGATCTCAACCACCTGTTCGCGGTCTCGCGTGGCGAAGGGTTGGCCGAGTACGTCGACCCCGATGCCGAGGTCGACCCCGCCTTCCTGAGCTACATGGCCGATTGGCTCGCGGCGCGTCTGCTACGCTAGTCGCCGAAGCTCATGCCCAGTGCCCGTGCGGTGGCGACGACGTCGCCGTCCACGGGGACACATTTTTGCCTGTTGGCAGCTACGTCGAGCGGGATGCGGCGCACGTAGGGTGGGTCGAGGCCGACCATGCAGCCGTAGTCGCCGTCATCGACGCACTCGATCGCCGCAGCACCGAAGCGCAGGGCGATGAGCCGGTCGTACGAGATGGGCGAGCCGCCGCGCTGCAGATGGCGCAGCGCTATAGCGCGGGTGTCCTTGCCGGTTCGCTCGGCGATCTCGTTGGCCAGCACCTCGCAGACTCCACCGAAGCGCTTCAGCTCGGGATCCTTGAACACCGGCGCGCCACCGCGAGCGCAGGCGCCCTCGGCGGCGACGACGATGGTGAAGCGGCGCCCGGCGCGGTCTCGTTCCTCGACCTTCTCGCACACCTTCTCGATGCTGTAGGGGATCTCCGGGATGAGGATGACGTCGGCGGTGCCGGCGACGCCGGAGAACAGGGCGATCCAGCCGGTGTCGCGCCCCATGACCTCGACGACCATGACTCGCTCGTGCGACTGAGCCGTCGAGTGCAGCCGATCGATGGCGTCTGTTGCAATGTCCACCGCCGTCAGGAAGCCGAACGTGAGGACGGTACCCTCGATGTCGTTGTCGATCGTTTTCGGCACACCGACGACGGGCAACCCTTTTTTGTACAGATCTTGAGCGATTCGCAAGCTACCGTCACCGCCGATCGCGATCAGGGCATCGAAACCTCGCTGGCGGAACGCCGCGATTACGTCGTCGGAGCGATCGATCGCCTCGATCGATCCGTCTGGCCGCTTCAGCGGGAAGGCGAAAGGGTTACCGCGGTTCGTGGTGCCGAGGATGGTGCCGCCGATATGAGTGATGCCGCGAACCGAATCACGGGTCAGCGGGATGACCTCGTCCTCGCCCAGCAGACCCATGTAGGCCCGGCGGATACCGTAGACCTCGTAACCACGATTCAGGGCCGCTAGGGTGGCGGCGCGGATCACAGCGTTCAGGCCGGGGGCGTCGCCGCCACCAGTGTTGATCGCGATCTTCTTGGCCATGGGGTACCTGCCGGTGGAGTAACAGTTCTCGTGCGGCTGGGGCGCACCGCGTGACCGCTCTAAAAGTACAGGCGGCGGCTCCGAATTTCGACTCTAGACAGCGGACGGCCGCACGGCCATTCTACCCTCTGTTCGAACTCCCGAACATGCCGATGCTCCCCGTCCGCGTCACGGCGCGCCGCGGCAGCCATCAGCGTCGGAGGTGTAGAATGGGTAGGATAAACGTGCTACGTGTTGTCCTTGGAGGGCTGCTCGCCGGACTGGTGATCAACGTCAGCGAGTCGATCCTCAATCTGTTGGTCATCGCAGACAGCATGGAACTGGCGATGAGGGAGTACAACATGGCGCCGCCGGGCGGGTCGACTGTCGCCATCTACATGGTGGTCGGGTTCCTGCTGGGGATCGTCACGATCTGGATCTACGCAGCGATTCGCCCGCGCTTCGGCCCCGGCCCCAAGACCGCCGTGCTCGCCGGTTTCGTCGTCTGGCTGCTCGCCTACTTCTGGCGGCTTCTCGACATCGGCCTGACCGGCCTGTTCGACCCCGGCCTGCTGGTCTTGCCGGCCGCCTGGGGTTTGGTCGAGATCGTGATTGCAGCACTCGCTGGCGGCTGGCTGTACCAGGAGGCGGAGGTAGTGGGCTAGGCCGGGTCGGACCACTGTGGCAGCGGGTGCCGACGCCATGGACAGCTGGACGCTTATCTACGACGGGGACTGTAAGTTCTGCCGACGGCAGGTCGACCTTCTCCGGCGGCTGGAGAGGCGCGGAGTCGTCGAGACCGCGCCGTTTCAAACGGCGGACCTGGCGCGCTTCGGTATCGAGCTTGAGGCCGCCGAGGAAGCGATGCACCTGGTAGCGCCCAACGGAACGGTTTGGCGGGGCGCCGAAGCGGCAGGCGAGCTCTTGCGCTTGCTCCCATTCGGTCGACCGCTGGTGTGGCTTTTGAGAGCTCCCGGTGCCATGTTCGCTGCTGAGCGTGTTTACCGTTGGGTGGCACGAAGACGCCATCGCTTCGGCTGCGAGAGTGGTGTCTGCCGCCGCGGAACGGTCGGCGGCTGAACTCTGAACCTGGATTTTGTAGCGTGATCTTTCGAAGGCTGATATTGCTCTTCATCCTCGTCCCGATCGGCGAGCTGGCGCTGTTGATTCAACTGGGTCGCTGGATCGGCCTCTGGCCGACGCTGGGTCTGATCGTCGCCACCGGAATACTGGGTGCGACGCTGGCAAGTCGTGAGGGGCTGAGGGCGTGGCACGCCTTCCAGCTCGATATACAGGAGGGTCGGATACCGGGCCGTCCCATCCTCGACGGACTGTCGATCTTTGCCGGTGGCGCGCTTCTGCTCACGCCCGGGTTGGCAACCGATCTGTTCGGTTTCGCGCTGTTGGCGCGCCCCAGCCGGCGATGGCTGCAGAACCGAGTCGTCGGACGCCTGGGCGGCGCCCTGATCCGTCAGGGCCAGGTCTACGTTGGCAGCGCCGGCGGCTTTCACCGTCGTGAGAGCGAGCCGGAGGGTGGTCCGTCGGGTCGTGAGATCGAACAAACGGGTCCCGAGTAAGTAGCGAGTAGACGTTGGACAAAGTGATGCGTTGGTTTCTCGCACGATATCTTCCGGAGTGGGGGACGATCCCGCTGCGCTTGGCGCTGGGACTGATCTTCATGTCGCACGGCTGGGCGAAGCTGACGGGACCTGTGGGAACGCCCGAGGGTTTCAATATCGAGAGCTGGGGTTGGCCATACCCGGTCTTCTGGGCATGGGTGGTGGCGCTGATCGAGACGTTCGGTGGCTTGCTCGTCATCGTCGGTCTATTCACTCGGCTCGCCGCGTTCTTCATAGCCTGCGTGATGATCGTGGCGATTCTGAAACTGAAGCTGAATCAGGGACTCATCGGTGGGTCTGAGTTTGAGGTCGCGTTGCTGATGATCGCGCTCGCACTCCTCGTTACCGGCGCCGGCCGGCTCTCCGTGGACCGTGATGTCCTCGGTTGGGGTGCGCCGCCCAAGCGCAGTCGCGTCGGAGATACGCCCTATGATTGATATCACTCAACCTCTAGGTAGCCAGACCGCCGCTTGGCCGGGCGACTCAAACTTCGAGATCGATTGGACGTTGCATGCTGGTCGCGGCGATAACGTGACGCTCTCACGCGTCTCCTTTAGCCCTCACGTGGGGACGCACGCCGATGCGCCGGCACACTACGAGGTTGATGGTCCTCTGACCGGCGCCTTCGAGCTCGGCGCATTCCTCGGGCCCGTGCGGGTGATAGATGCCCGAGGGGCGAAGTCGGTGGATCTGAGCCTCCTCGAATCGCTGGGTGGGCTGGGGGCCGCGCGGCTGCTCGTGCGCTCAGTCCCAGAACTGCGACCCGAGAGGTTCAGCAGCGATTTCTCACCGCTGGCTCCCGACGCCGCAGACGCGCTCGTACGGTCCGGCTTGCGGCTCTACGGCACCGATGCGCCGTCCGTAGATCCTGTGCAGAGCGTTGCGATGAGCGCCCACCGCGTGCTCGGCGGTGCCGGCATCCCGATTATCGAAAACCTCGACCTCTCGCTCGCCGGGCCGGGCGAATACGACCTGGTCGCGTTGCCGTTGCGGATGGTGGAAGCTGAGGCAGCGCCGGTCCGGGCAGTGCTTCTGCCGGCAGGTAGTCTGAGGCTGGGCGCCTCCGAGCCGGAGGAAGCCGGCCGTTTGTAGTCTCGGGACCGAGAAGACCGGCGTGATAACGAAGCTCAGTAAGGCGGCGCGAGGCGACGCAGCCCGTGGGCGAACACGACGATCAAGAACAAGAGATTCCGCGGAAGCAATCCGGGCCAAAAATAGCGGACCGGACGGTAGTCTTGCGCGGTGGATTCACTTGCCGCTAGCCGGTCGGCGATCTCGCGCATGACCGTCCGTCCCCTGGGCCAGTCGACGGTCCCTTCCACCCAGTCGCGCTGTTGGTCGCGTTGGTGATAGTCGCCATCGTGATCGTCGTCGTAGTACATGAGGGCCTGCACGGCGGAGTTGGGTTGCTGCTGGGACATCGGCCCAACTTCGGACTCGAGCCTCCGCTAGTCTACACGACCTACGAGGAGAAGATCCCGCGCGATCATCTCATCGCCATCGCCCTCGCCCCGCTCATTTTGATCGACTTGGCCTGCATCGCTTTCTATTTGCTCGGAGCGGTCCGGCTGTTCGCCGTGCTTTGCTTCGCCGTGAACACGATCGGCGCGCTCGGCGATGTCTGGATTGTGATCAAGGTCTCGCGCCATGCCCGGGACTCGCTCATTCAGGATACCAAGACCGGCGTTCAAGTGTGGACTCCTGAAGGCGCGTAAGCGACGCAGGGACTCTATCCGACTCAGGCTCCGGCAGACGGGCCGGCGAAACACCGATCAGCCGGCGGATCCAAAGCGACGTGGTGGTGTCAGTGGGGCTGGTCAGTTCCGGAGTTCGTGTGGCCGCCCCAGATTGCGAAGAGCATCTGGAAGACTACAGGTCCGCCCGTCACGCTCGGACTGGGCAACTGGCACAGTTCGTCGTGGAGCCGCTGCAGCGTGGCATCGGCGACGCCGGGCCGTGAGGCCATCTTCACGCTGGCGTTCCAAGCACTCGGTTCGATCTCGAACTGAAGCATCAGCTCAGCTCCGGCGCCCCGCGGCTGGTCGGCAAAAAAGTCGATGACTGTGCTCTTGATCACCTCGACGTAGTCTGCCAGCTCATCGATCCGCAGGCGCTGGGCGATCTCGTGCTCGGGTGTGAGCAGCACAATCTGATTCAAGTCGGTGAGCCCACCCTCCTCTTTGTCCGGCCCGGCTTCGGGCTCGTAGGCGCGCCAACCTCCCTCGGAACGGTAGGTCAAGCCGTCGACTGGGTTCGCATAGTCGTGGGCCAGCCACTCGAGTGCGAAGCCAAACCCACTGTTGCTGGGTCGTACTTCGACGGGGCTCATGCTCTTTAGCCCGTCCCTTATGGCCCGCCACGATAGATCTCTCAGCGACATCATGAGTCCGTCTTCGACGACTAGGCCTTCATCCTCGGTCTGTCCGGGGGCCAGTGCCAGAAAGCAACCGCTCAAACGTGACCCGGTACCGTTGGGCGCAGTGATCGCCTTCGCGTCGGACTGTCCGGGCTTCCAGACGAAGCAGCCGTCGGCCGTAGGCTCGAGCTCGGTCAGCAGGACCGGGGGCGAGCTGGCGGGGAACTCGGCGAGCTGCTTCAGTAGCTGCGTGCCACTTTCTTCGGTCAAGCGCAGAACGATCCGATCGCGTTCGAGACAAGCCGTCATCCCGGGCGCGTGGATGCGGGTCAGCTGAGCGAGAATGCTGTCTTCCAGCAAGCGAGCCATTGGCAGGCTGGGCCGTGTGCGATCGGCCCAGGGCGGCCAGGGGTAGTGCGAGTAGGCCTGTCCCAGGCGACCCAGCACTCGGGTAATGCCGAAGGCCATGGCGGCCTCGATCTCCTCATCCCGGAGCAGGATGGCGGCCAGTCCGCCGGGAAACTCGACGTCCGCGAAACGCTCTCGGGTCGACGTATAGACTATGCCACGGTGACCCAGGAGCCCGTTGCCGCCCAGCTCGGTGATATCGCCCGAGCCAACCGGTCTTCCGGCCTTGGCGAGCCGCAGAACCTCGACAAAGACTCGCAGCGGTTCTTTGGGAAAGTCGGTCGGCCCCTCACCTTGATCGACGCGCACCGTCAAGATGAGCTCGCGCTGGCCGTGCGCCGAAAGGCCAGTGCTGGTATAGGACCAGCAAGGCATCGATGCGATCTGGTGCAGCCAGACGCGCGCCGACAGCTCGCCGGGGATCAGCTCGAAGTGGAGGGGGAAGTCGCCGGGATCCGTATTGGCAGGCATCCCTGGCTCCTGGTTCATTTGGTGCGCAGTTTAGGCCGGCGCCCGTCGGGCTAGCGGGGGAGAGGGGTAGAATATGTTACTATTTTGGCAGGGGAATGGTTCCGGGCGCTGCCTGGCGTCGCCCGCTGCAGTCAGGAGTGACAGATGCCGCAGGACAGATCCGGAGTTGGCGAGCCTCGCTTGATTCGGACGGCCGACATCTCGGGCAAGGAGCGCTACCAGCTTCTCACATCGCTCGTCGTGCCCAGGCCAATCGGCTGGCTCTCGACCTTTGCAAAGGATGGGACGCCGAACCTGGCGCCGTTCAGCTACTTCGCCGCGCTGGCTGACACGCCGATGCTCGTCGGCGTCTCCATTGGCTGGCGCGCCGGCGAACCGAAGGACACGCTCCGCAACATCCTGGAGACGCGGGTCTTCTGCATCAACGTGGTCACCGAGCCGCAGCTGGAAGCGATGAACGCCACATCCGGGGACTATCGGCGCGAGGTCGATGAGTTCAAGGTGGCCGGCCTGCCGATGGCGGAAGGGTCGGTGGTGCGAGCGCCCTTCGTCGAGAATTGCCCCGCCGTAATGGAATGCCGGCTTTACAAGGAGGTCGAGCTGGGGACCGCACCGAACAGCCTCGTTTTGGGAGAAGTGCTGGCGGTGCGGCTCGGGCCCGAGCTGCAGCTGTTGCCCGGGACCCACCAAGTGGAAACGGAATCGCTGCGGCCGGTCGGCCGCCTGTTCGCTGGCGGCTACACTTTGCTCGGGAAGATCAAGACACTGCCGCGCCCGCGGCCGGGGTGATGCGTCGTTCGCCGTGTCAGTCTCTTAAGCAGCGAATGTAGATCCGCGCTCCTTTCATAGCGGCGAATTTCCCCACCTCTCCGTCGGAGGCGACGTGGTGGTGGTAGGCCCTCTCAGCGCTGACTTCTGTGGAACTCCAGAGGAGTGCCAGCTCGCTGAAGTAGAGGTAGTTGCCGCGGAAGTCGGCGCCGCCACATAGTTGTGCCCCGAATCCAGTGGAGCCATCGCTGAGGAGGCTGGTGCCGCCAGTTCCTGCACCCTCGACCAATTCGAAGATCGTGGTCCAATCGGCATCGGACGGTAGGTGCCAGCCATCGGGGCATATGCCCTGTACCGCTTCCTCTGCGGCGCCGTCCATCGCGACATCCCAGGTGTACATGCGACCACACGACGCGTAGCCTATCGAGTCATCGTTGAAGAAAAAACTGGTCAACGGTCGACCACTTGGCGATCGAGTGACGCGGAGGTTTTCCGCCATCCACACCTGTTCGCCTATGGTTGCAGTACGGTACTCGTTGCCGTCGATGTCTCTCACGACGGTCTGCGCACCAGCTCCGGACGCCGCGGCCGTATTCCTGCCTTCGCTACTCGAGGAGCAGGAGATCGAGGCGAATATGGCGAACGCGACAAGCAGTGGCGGGCTCTTTCTCATCTTTGCTACCCTTTGCGAAGTTGGAAAAACCGATTTGGGACGAAGCGGCCCGTTCGTTTCGTGTATTCCAGGTAGGCGTCGCCGAATCGCGCTGCCAGCGCCGCCTCCTCGGCCGGAGTCCGGCGGACCACAGCTGCCATCGCCGCCACGAAGAGGCAGGCGATGCACCAGTTAACGGTTGTCAGGCAGTAGCCGAACTGGAGGACGGCCCAGGCGCTGTACATCGGGTGGCGAACCCAGCGGTAGGGTCCCGTGGTTACAAGAGTGTGGGCTTCGCCCGTCCCGCTGCCGGCGCCGAGGTTGTGGCCGAGATGGCGGAACGCCCAGGTGAGTCCGGCCAGTCCGGTGACGTTGAGGGGAATGCCGAGTGCACGCAGGCCGTAAGGGAGCCTGACGTGAGACCAGACGACCCACTGAGGATTGATGATGAACGCGAGCAACCCGAGGTAGAGCACGGTGGTGAAGAGACGCTCAGGAACCAGAAGCACGGTGAGACCGTGCGACATGCGCCGACCGCGGCGGGCGCACCCGCGTTTGAAGTATCGCGGTAGGCTCAGGTCGATGGCCACGAGCGTGGCGAGTGCGATGCGCAGTGGCGTCTCGCTGAGCATACACGCAGGCCTATCGAGTTTGTCGGGGCCGTCCGCACACACTAGCAAGCTGTCCTGGGGGCACGCATTCCTATGAGTCCATGCAAAGAGTAGTGACACGGGAGCTGCTTGACCAGCGGTCGCCGGATCCGGCTCTTCTGCGGGAGAGCCTCGACGATCTGGCGTGGATGAATCGTTACCTGGGTGTGACGGTGGGTGTCACACGCCAGCTCGGCCGGCTGCTCGAGGGGCGCTCCCTTGAGCAGCTTCGCGTGCTGGACGTTGGGGCCGGCGGTGCCGACATCCTGGCGGCGCTTGGCCGCCGCTGGACGCGGCGCGGCCGGCGCTTCGAGGGGACGGCGCTCGATTCTGGTCGGGTGACGGCGCGGATCGCTGCGGCGCAGTTTACAGAGGACAGTGGGGGTACACGCCTGCGCGCGGTCTGCGGTGATGCAAGAGCCCTGCCCTTCCCGGACGCCTGCTTCGATGTGACGATATGCAGCACGTTTCTCCACCATCTCGATGAAGGCGACGCAGTGCGCGCATTGGGTGAGATGGCGCGGGTCAGCGTAGTCGGTATAGTTGTCACCGACCTGCGCCGTGGTCGGCTCGGCCTGCTGGCGGCTCGGACGTTGGCGAACACCGTGTGGCGGCGTCATCGCTACACACGACACGACGCCCCTGCCTCGATGCGCGCTGCCTACACGCTGGCGGAGGTGCGGGAGCTGGCGATGAGAGCTGGTATGTCGGTGATGGTCCGGCCGCAGCTCTGGTTCCGCTGGGCGCTCTGTTGGAGGCGACCGGCGTGAGGAGGCTCGAGTCGGAGGTCTTGGTCGTTGGAGCCGGTCCGGCAGGTGCCGTTCTGGGGCTCGAGCTGGCACGGCAGGGCCGCGACGTTCTCATCCTGGAAGCAGCGCGCTTTCCCAGGGACAAGCCCTGCGGCGACTGCGTGAACCCGGGTGCCGTGGCCGAGCTGGGGCGCTTAGCGATTCGCGCGCGCTTGGAGGCGAAGCTTACGCCGAAGCGGCTACGAGGCTGGCAGGTCGAGGCGCCGGACGGCGGCACGTTTCGGGCGTGCTTTGGGGTCGACCGGGACGGCCGGGCGCGGGAAGGCTGGGCGATACGTCGTCGCGATTTCGATGCGGCCATCCTGGAGGAGGCGCAGCGCGCCGGCGCACGCGTGCGCTTCGGCGTGCGGGTCTACGACGTCGTCAGCGCGAATGGCCGGATCGTTGGCGTTGTGGCGCGGGCAGGGGTCGGAACGAGCGAGATCCGGGCGCGGTTCGTGGTAGGGGCCGATGGCCTCCGCTCAGTGGTGCAGCGGCGGCTCCGTCTGGCACGCCGGCCGGCGCGGCTGCGGAAGATCGCGCTGGTCGGGCATCTCGCCGGACCGGATGGCGGGGATGGGTTCGGCGAGCTGAGGGTACGCGGCGGCCGGGCCTGCGGGTATGCGTCGCTGCCTAACGGCGGCAACGTTACCTTGGTCATTCCGGCGGAGGAAGCAGCCGAGGTCGGCGGCATGCCCCTGGAGTTCATGACCGCGGCGCTTTCGCAGTTTCGCGAAGTGGAGGCGCGCGTCCGCGCCACCGGTCTCGAGGAAGATGTGCTTGTGACGGGTCCGTTCGACCGGCCGGTGCGCCGCGCTTGGTCGCCGGGCGCTCTCCTGGTCGGAGATGCGGCGGGATACTACGACCCGTTCACCGGCCAGGGCATCTATCAGGCGCTACGCAGTGCTCGATTGGCCGCCAAGGCGCTCGACACCGCGCTAGGCGATTCCGAGAAAGAGTACTTAGCGTTGGCGCGCTATGGGCGGCGCATGCGAATCGAGTTCGGGCCGAAGCGTGGATTGCAACGGGTGATAGAAGCTGCAGTCAGCCGGCCGGCGGTTATGTCCCGCTTCGTGATGGCGCTCTCAGGGCGAAAGGGCGTCGCGGCCGGTCGACTACTCAGGGCGACGGGCGACCTGACCCACCCGGCCGCCACTCTCGATCCCGCGTTCTGGGTACCGCTCCTATCAAGAATGGCTTACGGCAAATGATCACACAGAACGAGATCGTAATGAACGCGCCGCCGGCGCGCTGCTTCCAGGTGGCGGCTGACGTAGAGCGCTGGCCCGAGATTCTCTCCCACTACCGCTGGGTGCGGTTCCGGCGTCGCGATGCTTTCGGCCGCGGACTAGTCGAGATGGCGGCGCGCCGCACCTTCGGTCCGATCGGCTACCCGGTCTGGTGGGTGAGCGAAATGTTCGCCGACGAGTCGGTTCCGGTCGTTCGCTACAAACACGTGGAGGGGATCACTGCGGGGATGGACGTCGAGTGGCGCTTTCATTCCGATGGCGCCACGACGCGGGTGGAGATCGTGCACGACTGGCCAGACGGGCCGGGCTGGCCGCTGATCGGTCGATTCGCGGCCAACGCCGTGATCGGCCCCGCCTTCATCCACCACGTAGCGGGGATGACTCTGGATGGGGTGAAAGGAGCCGTGGAGGAGCGGTGATCGTAACAAGGAAGGACACAGGCAATGGGCGGCGTCGTGTAGCCGTGACGGGTATCGGGTGCATCACACCCACGGGGCACGGAGCGGACGGCCTCTGGGACGGCCTGCGTCGCGGCGCATCCGCGGTCCGCCGCATCACGCGCTTCGACCCTGCACAGTTCCGCAGTCACATGGCGGCGGAGGTTGATGGATTCGACCCGGCAGATCACATGGAAACGAAACGTGCAAAGCGGCTCGACCGGTTCGGCCAGTTCAGCGTGGCGGCGGCCCGCATGGCGTTGAACGACGCCGAGCTCGACCCGGCGGACCTGACGCCCGAACGTGTCGCCGTGCAGATGGGCTCGGCGCTGGGCGGTGTGGCGTACGCCGAGGAGCAGCACCATGCATACGTGTCGGAGGGCCCTACGGGGGTCAGCCCGCTCCTCGCACTCGCCGTGTTCGCGGGCGCGGCGAGCTGCAACGTAGCCATCGAGTTCGGGTTCAGCGGCCCCAACTCGACCAACGGAATGAGCTGCGCCTCCGGCGCCATCGGCATCGGCCACGGATTCCGCTTGATTCGCGACGGCGAAGCAGATGTAGCGCTGGCCGGCGGTGCCGACTGCCCGCTGTCACCGCTGTCCTATGGCGCCTTTTCGCTGATCCGGGCCATGTCGAAGCGCAACGACGACCCCGCGACGGCTAGTCGACCCTTCGATCGGGACCGTGACGGCTTCGTGATGGGGGAAGGGGCCGCGCTGCTCGTCTTGGAGGAGTGGGGTCATGCCGTAAAGCGCGGCGCGCGCATCTACGCCGAGATCTGCGGCTTCGGCACAACCAACGACGGCTATCACATGACGGCGCCGCGACCGGACGGCGCCCAGTCCGCTCGGGCCGTCGCGCTCGCTCTGGCGGATGCCGCGGCGGTGGCGGATGAGGTGGAGTACGTGAACGCCCACGCGTCATCGACGCGGCTCAACGATCCCGTGGAGACGAAGGCGATCAAGTCGGTGCTGGGCGAGCGGGCCTACAGGGTGCCGGTAAGCGGCACGAAGGGTTACTACGGCCACCCGCTGGGGGCCTCGGGCGCCATCGAAGCGGCGATCTCCGTCCTCGCCATAGAGCGCGGCTGGGTACCTCCGACGCTCAACCTGCACGACCCGGATCCCGAGTGCGATCTCGATCACGTCGCCGGCGCCGGCCGGGAGGCTGACATCGGGTTCGTCGTTTCCAATTCGTTCGGGTTCGGCGGTGTCAACGCAACCTTGGTGTTTCGTGCGTCGATCTAGGAGGCCGCGACCTGCCGGTCGGGCAGGACTGCCGGGTAACTGTTACCCGCGGGGCCGAGGAGGGATCCAACGGCGCGGATCAACCTTGACTACGAGGTGGGAGGGTGTAGCTTGAAGTTTGTGGTGGATTGATTTGTGGCCGCTTGCAACCACCGAAAAAAAAGTGCTAAAGAGCCGGGCGCCGCGGATCCAACGACAGCCGCGGCGACTTCCAAGCCGAGAAGTTCGACGCGACCCGTGCTCACGCTCGAGGTCGCGTTTCTTTTCCCGCCGGGCGGCCACCTCGCGTAGAGGGATGCTCCATGCCGGACTTCAGAGCCCTGATCGAAAACGGCGGCGCCCATCTGTTCGATGGCGCCATCGGCACCGAGCTATACCAGCGCGGCGTCTTCATCAACGTCTCTTACGACGAAGTCAATCTGAAGAGCCCCGAACTGGTACGCCAAGTGCACCGCGCCTACCGCGAAGCAGGTGCCGAGGTCCTCGAGACGAATACGTTCGGCGCCAACCGCGTGCGTCTCGACAGGTTCAGTCTCGGTGATCGGGTCTACGACATCAACAAGGCCGGCGCCGAGCTGGCACGCGAGGTTGCCGCGGACGACCGCTATGTCGGAGGCAGCATCGGACCGCTGGGCATTCGTATCGAGCCGTACGGCCCGACGGCGCGTGAGGAGGCGCGGGCCTTCTTCCGCGAGCAGGCGGAGGGCCTGGCCGCCGGTGGTGTGGACGTCTTCATCATCGAGACGTTCGGCGACCTCTCGGAGATCGAGCAGGCGGTTCTCGGGTGCCGTGACGCCGCCGATCTACCGATCATCGCCCAGATGGCAATCAATCCGAACGGCAATACCGTCTACGGTTACGATCCGGCGCGGATCGCCCACCACCTCGATGAGCTGGGTGCCGACGTTATCGGCCTCAACTGTAGTGTGGGACCGGCGCTCATCCTCAAGGCGATCCAGATCATGGCGAGGTTGACGAGCCGGCCGCTGTCGGCGATGCCCAACGCGGGCCTGCCGCGCGAGATCGAGGGCCGCAAGATCTACATGGCCTCACCCGATTACTTTGCCAAGTACACGCGCCGACTCATCCAGGCCGGCGCCCGCTTCGTCGGTGGATGTTGTGGAACGACGCCCGAACACACGCGCGCCATGGCAGCCCAGGTACGAGCGCTGCGCCCGGGACGACACACGGTCTTAATAGACGCGGTGCGCGACGTGGAACGCCGTGAGGCACACCCCGGGGTCGAGCCCGTCCCGGCGGCCGAGCGCTCGCAGCTCGGGCGCAAGATCGTCTCCGGCGAGCTGGTCACGAGCGTCGAGATCTTGCCGGCCAGGGGGTGTGATCCCTCGGACATACTCGACAAGGTGCACGCGCTGCAGGCGGCGGGCGTCGATGCGGTGAACGTGCCCGACGGCCCTCGGGCGATGATGAGAATGGGTGTGCTAGCCAGCTGCGCGATCATCGAGCGCGAGGTCGGGCTCGAGACGATTCCCCACTACTGTTGTCGCGATCGCAACCTGCTGGGGATGATGAGCGACCTGTTGGGTGCGCACGCCTTGGGCCTCCGCAACCTGCTGATCATTACCGGCGATCCGCCGAAGCACGGACCGTACCCCGACTCCACGGCGGTCTTCGACATCGATTCGGTGGGGCTCACCAACCTGGTGCGCAAGCTCAACGAAGGGCTCGACCTCAGCGACAACTCCTTGGGGTCCGCCACCAGCTTCTTCCACGGGGTCGGCGTGAATCACGCCTCGGTCGACCCCGACTACGAGATCCATCACTTCGAGTGGAAGGTCGATGCCGGCGCGCAGTTCGCCGTCACGCAGCCGGTCTTCGATGCCGAGACCTTCCTGGGGTTCCTCGAGAAGATCGACCACGTGCGTATCCCCACCGTAGCCGCCGTCTGGCCGCTCGTCTCCTATCGCAACGCCGAGTTCATGGCCAACGAGGTGCCCGGTGTCGTGGTGCCCGACGCGATCCTCGGCCGCATGCAGCGCGCGTCAGACAGTGGGAAAGAGGCGGCGATGGACGAAGGTCTGGCCATTGCACGCGAGATGGTGGAAACGCTCGAGCCCCACGTGCAGGGCGTGCAGGTGAGTGCGCCGTTCGGCAAAGTCGGGTTCGCGCTGCAGGTGTTCGATGCGCTTAGTGACTGGTCCGGCCCTAGAGCGACAGTACTGCCCTGAGAGCGAACTTCAGCAGGGGCCTACAGCAACGGGATGAGGTGAGAAAGGCCGATCGATCTTAGAACCTCAGCGAAGCGGGGATCTTCGTGGAGGCCCAACTGCCGCGGTACGACGAAGATATAGAGCAGATTGCTGTCTCTGTTCTCCACCGCGCGCTGCAAACAAGCAAACGCTTCGTCCTTGTCGCCCAATCCGGCGTGGGCTATCGCGAGCCAGAGTTCCGAGACCGCCGCTTGATGACCGTGCTCCTGTAGCTCGGCAAGAAGCTCCTGCGCCTTATCGATGTCCCCCTTTACGGCGTGGATGCCGCAGGCCACTGCGAGGAACGTGATGAGCCGCCCACTAAGCTCGAGGCACTTTTCTATCTGGGTGGNNCGCCCCGTGCGTGAGAGCGTGTCGGCGAGTCCCGAGTGTACGAGCGGTGTTATGGGGCCACTCGCCAGTTGTTCTCTCAACAGTCGCTCGGCCTCGTCGTAGCGACCGAAGATCATGTGAACGTAGGCGAGCCTCTCTCCATAGCCCGGCTCGAGAGGATCCAACTCGACGGCGCGCCGGATGGCGGCGAGCGCCTCCTCGTAGTTCTGCTCCACGTAAGTCCAGTAGAACTCCGACCACATGTGGGCGTTCGCCGAGCTGGGGCTGAGCTCGATGGCTTTATCGACGCCGCGCTTGGCCGCCCGGTAATCCCATTCGTAGAACATGGCAACGAGTCCACGGGCGAGGTGGGCGTCCGGAAGTCGTGGGTCAAGCTCGAGCGCCCGGTCCGCGGCTTCACGTGCCTTTGGCATGGTCTCGCGGCTGGGTCGCGTCGCGAAGCCTATCGATTGGATCGTGTAGGCCTCGGCGAGGCCGGCGTAGGGGGGGGCGTAGTCGGGGTCGGCATCTATCGATTTGGTGTACCAGGCGATCGCTCGCTCCACCGAATCGGGGCTGAACAGGTGTCGCTGGTGGCGGCCTTTGAGGTAAGCGTCGTAGGCGTCCAGGTCCTCGGTTCGCGGTGTTGCGAGGCTTTCCAATTCCGCAGGGATCTCGGCCAGGATCTGGCGCGTCACCTGCTAGGCGACCTCGTCCTGGATAGCGAACACGTCGCCGAGCTCGCGATCGAAGCGCTCCGACCACAGATGGTAGCCGTTCGAGGCATCGATGAGTTGTGCGGTTATTCGCAGCCGCTCTCCTGCGCGACGGACGCTGCCTTCTACCACGTACGCGACGCCCAGCTTCTTCCCGATCTCCCGCACGTCGGCTCGACTCGACCGAAAGGTGAAGGCCGAGGTGCGCGCTGCCACCTTCAGGTCTTTGACGCGCGCCAGCGAGTTGGTGATCTCTTCGGTGATACCGTCGGAGAAGTACTCGCTCTCCGGCTCCGGGCTCATGTTGTCGAACGGGAGGATGGCAACAGAACGCGACATCGCTCGGGGTGCGCCGGGCTCGCGTGGGGGGACGGGTGTTGCTGTGTCCGCCTTCTCTTCTGGGGTGGCCTTTGCGCCGCTGTCAGGCTTCACCTCGTAGGCCCACGCCAGGACGAGGGCGATGGGAAAACTGAGCGCCGTCAGCGCTAGGATGAGGGTCATCGCGCTTTCGGGGAGCCCCAACGGTGGGAAGGCGATATCGGCGATCTGCCATACACCGAAAGCGATCACGGCGTAGACCACGGCGACGTGGTACACCTTGCGCCGCTTGAGCTCCTTCAGGAATCCTTGGATTGCGTCCACCAGAGTCGGCTCCGCGTGGAGTGGCCGGGATTGGGTGAGCTGGCTCCCGTTGGCGTAAGCTGCGTCCCCGGGGGATGACCGCGCAAGCGAGGCTCTAGCGGCAGCCGACGAAGCGCACGCTGGCCTGCCGGTCGCCGATTACCTCGGCCAGACAGGTCAGCACGTAGTCGATGTCCTCTTCCGTGTTCCCGACACCGAGCGACATCCGGATCGCGCAGTGTGCGTCTTCGTCGCTGAGTCCCATCGCAACGAGAACATGGGACGGTTCCGAGTCACCCGATTTGCAGGCGGAACCAGATGAGAAGAAGACGCCGTGCCGGTCGAGGAAAAGCACGAGCGATTCGCCGCGCATCTCGGGCAGTGTCATGTTGAGCGTATTGGGCAGACGCTGGGTCGCATGTCCGTTGAGCTTCGCTCCGGACACCAGCCGCCTTATACCTGCCTCCAGCCTATCGCGCAGCTCTCGCACTCGCTCCATCTCATGGTGGTTTAGGCGGCGCACGGCCAGCTCGCAGGCCTTACCGAAGCCGACGATGCCCGGGACATTCTCGGTGCCCGCTCGTAGCTTGCGCTCCTGACCGCCGCCGTGGATCACCGGCGCCAGCTCGACGCCTTGCCGCGCGTAGAGCGCGCCGACCCCTTTGGGTCCGTGGATCTTGTGGCTGGAGACGGACAACAAATCTACGCCTAGCTCCTCCACGTCGATCGGCAACTTCCCGAGGCCTTGCACCGCATCGGTGTGGAAAAGTGCACCGTGCTCGTGAGCGACACCCGCCAGCTCGACGATCGGATTGGCCGTGCCGACCTCGCTATTCGCCATCATCAAGCTGACGAGGATAGTCTGTGGCGTGATGGCGCCGGCGAGTGCGCCGGGCCGGACCATTCCGTCGGAGTCCACGTCCAGGTAGGTGATCTCGAACCCGAACTCCTTCAACGACTCGCAGGTCTGGAGCACGGCCGGATGCTCGACCGTCGATGTGATGATGTGGTTCCCCGTGGCGCGTTTGGCGAACGCCACACCCTTGATCGCCAGGTTGTCCGACTCCGATCCGCCGCCGGTGAACAGGATGCGTCGCGCCGTGCAGTTCAGAGCCTGGGCGACCTTCCTACGCGCCGCCTCCACGGCGTCGCGCGCTTTTGCCCCGTGGCTGTGGATGCTGGATGGATTGCCGTACTCCTCTTCCAGAAACGGCAGGATCGTCTCCAGCACCTCAGGGTCGACCGGCGTCGTGGCGTTGTGATCCAGGTAGACCCGCCTCTGCGGCCTCGGCGGTGTGGCGATCTCGACCACAGCCTCGCTCTCGTCTTCGGCGATGCGCACGGGTCCGTTCGTGCCATCCGCTCTCACCACTTCGCAGAGCAGCGCCTTGTAGACCGGAAAGCCCGAGATCGGGTCGTAGCGACTGAGATCTGTCAGGTCGTTGACGTTGCAGTCCTGCCACTCCTGCGGGCCCAGTGGGCCGCCGCCTCCCATGTTGGCGTCGATGGCGCCCTCGACGATGTCGTCGCTGACCCGCGCTTGGAAGCGGACCTTGCCGCGCGGGGTCGCCACCCAGACCCGGTGGCCGTTCTTGATGCCGCGCGCCGCCGCATCTCGTGTATTAATAGTCACTTGCGGGACCGGCGCTTTGCGGCTCAGCCCCGGCACGCCGTGGTGCTGGGTTCGGAAGTCGGCGAAGATACGCGCGCCCGAGTTGAAGACGAGCGGGTAATTCTCGGCCAGCGCCGGCTGCGCCAACGGCCCTTCACCAGGCTCGGTATAGACGGGGAGCGCGTCGTAGCCGTGCTCTTCGAGAACGCTGGAGGCGATCTCGAACTTACCGGATGGTGTTGCGAAGCCGGGCTCGCCGTCCGCCCGCAGCATGCCCTTTTCCCACTTCTTGTACTGCATCATCGCCGTGGGGATCTGCACCTCGCCGCCGGCCTCGCGCACGTCCTCCAACGTGAAGCCCGAGCCCTCGAGTACATGGCGCAGCAGGTCTTCTTCGCTGCGCGGGTACGCGTCGCGGTAGCCCAGCCGCTCCGCCAGCTCCGTGAGGATGAGATAATCGTTGCGCGCTTCGCCGACGGGCTCGATCAGCTTCTCGCGGATCTTGAAGATCGGGCCGTAGGTCATGTACGAGGTGATCTCGTACATAGTGGTTGCCGGCAGGACGATGTCGGCGTAGGCGGAGTCGGCCGTGTGATGTCGGTTGATGCTGACGAGAAAGTCGAGCGAGCTCAGCGTGTCGCGCCAAACCTGCGGCTCGGGCCAAGCGGTGATGATTGAGCCACCCAGGACGATGAGTCCGCGGATCTTGTACGGTTCGCCCTTCAGGACCGAGTCGGGCAGCGCGATCGCATGTGACTCGCCCCGGTACATGCTATAGACGGGAAAACGATCGCGGCCCAGAGCCTTCTTAACGTTCGGATTCGGAATCAGGCCAGTGCGGTTAATCGGGAACTGGTTATCACGCATGCGAATGGCGAGGCCGCCGGGGACATCGAGTTGGCCGGCCAGCGCCCAGAGCGTGAACACCGCGCGTATCGCCTGGACGCNNCGATGCGGCGCGCCAGGTCGATGACCTTCGCCGCCGGGACCCCGGTGATCTCCTCCACGACCTCCGGTCGATAGTGCTGCACGTACTGGGCTAGCTCGGCGAAGCCAACGGTCCAGTGCTTGACGAACTCTTCGTCATAGAGTTCTTCCTCGATCAATAGGTTTATCATGCCGAGGGCTAGCGCGCCGTCGGTGCCCGGACGTATGGGCACCCACTCGGCGTCGACCTCGCGCGCTGTGTGGTTGCGTTGCGGGTCGATGCAGACGACATCGGCACCACGCAGTACGGCGCGCTTGATCTGCTCGTGGGCCAGCGGCGGCGAGTCGGTGGCTGGGTTGGCGCCCCAGATCACGATCAGCTCGGCGTTCTCGATGTCGTGGTCCATCGTATGGTAGTACTCACCGAACGTGACGTGCGGCGCGATCATCGCGAACGACACGTAGCAGAGCGCACCCACACCCAGGGTGTTGGGCGAACCGAAGGGGAAGAGGACACTCGAGGCGGACGAGATGGCTACACCCGCCGGCTGGAACACGTCGCAGAGCGCCAGCTCGAAACTGCCGCGGCCCGTGTAGATGGCGGTCGCTTCCGGCCCCGACTCGTCCTTGATCTTGCCCAAGCTCGCGACGACAATGTCGAGCGCGTCGTCCCAGCTGATGCGCTCGTATTCGTAGGTTCCCTTCGGGCCTACCCGGCGCAGCGGGTAGCGGAGACGGTCGGGGTCGTGCACGATCTCGGCTGAATGAGCGCCGTTGGTGCAGATCATCCCGAGCGGGTGGTCTTGCGGTCGCACGCTCGCTATCCGCTCGTCCTCCAGGGTGACGGTCACCCAGCAACCGGCGGGACATACGCCGCAGAGGCCGTCGCGCTCTTCGATGCGAGCGCGCTTGGCCGCCTCACGACGGCTCATTGTGGCCTTATGCATGGATCATCGAGTTGCCGGCGGGTAGGCGGCGTGGATCAGCGTGTCGTCGGTGCGCTCGAGCAGCAGCAGCGCGAACCACTTCTTCTCGTCGGTAAAGACGCGCTTGAGCTCGAAGCCGAACGAAGTCAACTCGCGCTGTAACTTCGGCAGTCGGTGCTTGCGGCTTATCTCGATCATGATGCGCTCGCCGCTGCGTATCTCGAAGACTTGGTCGAGCGGTTCAACGTAAAGCTGTTGGTCCGAGTTAAAGCGTGCGTAGATCTCGATGCGCTCGAGGGCTGGATTCCATATCGCGTTGTGCTCGATCTGTGAAAGGTCGAGCGCTGCGCCCAACTCCCGATTGATGCGGCCGAAGTAGTTGTTCGTGAATCTCGCGGTAACCCCGGCGGCATCGTTGTATGCCGCCTCCATGACGTCGACGTCCTTCACCAGGTCAACGCCGAGCAGGAAGAAATCGCCCGCCGGGAGATGGTCGGTGACGCTGCGCCAGAATGAAGTTGTCTCCGCCTCGTTGAAGTTGCCGATGCTGCTGCCGAGGAAGACGAGCATCTGCGGCGACAGCTGGCGCAGCACGGGGAATGCGCTGCGATAAGTCCCGTTGATCCCGGTGAAATCGACGTCCGAGAAGCTTTCGGCGATGGAGCGGCTTGCTGCAAGCAACGCGCTTCCGCTGACGTCCACTGGGACGTAACGCAACGGTTCTCCGTCACGGGAATAGGCGGAGAGCAGATACTCGGTCTTTACCGAGTAGCCGGAGCCCAGCTCAACCAGGGTGAGCGGGCCTGTGAACCGCTGGATTTCGTCGGCGTAATCCGCCAGGATGCCCGCCTCGGTGCGTGTCGGGTAGTACTCAGGCTGCCGGGTGATCTCCTCGAACAGGCGGCTGCCCTCGGCGTCATAAAGGAATCGGTAGTGCAGCCACTTCGGGTCATCGCTCAGGCCGGCAGCCACGGATCGTGCAAACGCCTGTAACGACTCGCCGGTGCCGGGGGCCTCTACAAGTACAGCGCCGGCGCCGACGGCCTGCCTGAAGCGGGTCGGGAAATCGGACATAGGACTCGCAAGATAGGTTGAAAAGCGACGGATCGCCAACCGATCCGGACACCGTTCATGCTCTCAATGCAGACGGCGTTCAGAGGGTTCCCGGCAGGTCGCGGCCGATGGCCAGCAAGTCTTGCACAAAGAGCCTCTGTGTGTTATGAAGAATAATAAGCACTACAAGAGATCGCTGTTGGGCTGAGGCTCGGTCCTGGGGTTCCCGCCACTCGGGAGTCTCGAGCCGTGGTTCTTCTGTCTCCTACGGTTACGCTCGCCAGTAGTGGCGGCGTCCCGCTGGCCCTCCTCACCCATAAGCTCTCGGATAGCCGTTGACCGGGCATTCCGGGGATGCCCCGCCGGTGGTGTCGTCGGAGTCTCCGCCAGAGCCTTGGCTCGGCGGGGCCCGGTCCGGGCGCTGGCTGGATTGCAGGAGCTCGGAGGTGCCGCCATGGAGAAGAAGCAAGTCGACATACTGCGCTCCGGCTTTCTCACCGATGGCCGCTTTTTCAGCATTGAGGCCGGCCGAGTGAAGGGCGGCAACTGGGGCGCCTGGATGGTGTGCGTGCCGTCGGAGGCCGAAGTCGAGAAGGACGAATCACGGGCGCTGCATGTTGCGGCCCGCAAGGAACAGCTTCGCAGATGGGCGGAGGACCTCAGCGAGGAAGAGATAGAGGGTCTTGCAGAGAACTGAGCCGGGTCATACCGTGGCCCGGAGAGCCCGCCCTGTCTACCATCCGACCTTCTCTACAGTGAGGCCGCGGGCCGCGTCGGTAACGAACTGATCGGCCTCGCGGCCATAGAGCCTCTGATAGCTCTCCGTGACGTAGCTCAAGAAGTCATCGACCAGCGCAGCGGTGACCAGGTTGACCGTGCAGCCGCCGAAGCCGGCGCCGGTGAGACGGGCGCCGAGACTGCCGGGCGCCTGTCGCGCGAGCTCGACTAGCCCGTCCAGTTCTTCCGAGCTGACCTGGTAGTCGTCGCGCAGGGAGCGGTGCGATGCGAACATGAGCTCGCCGAAGCGCTCGGTTTCGCCGGTCTCGAGAGCTGCCGCTGCCAGCTGGACCCGCTCGATCTCGCCGACGACGTGGCGGGCGCGCCGATCGAGCGGCGGCGGCAGATGGCGGAGCAGCGACAGGAGACCCTCGGCCTCCACATCGCGTAAGGAGCGGATATCGTTGTCGACCTCGCTCAAACGGCTTACCGCCTCCTCGCATTCGCGCCGCCTGTCGTTGTACTCCGAGTCACGAAGTTCCCGCTGGACACCGGTGCAAAGGACGACGATTCGCATCGCCGAAGGCAGGGCCACATGCTGGATCGCCAGGGTGCGGCAGTCGAGAAGCAGCGCCTTTCCAGGCAGCGCGCAGGCCGCGGTGACCTGGTCCATAATCCCGCAACGGACTCCGACGAAGCTGTTCTCGGCCGTCTGGCTGAGCTGGGCGAGCTTGAGGTCGGGAAGCTCCAATCCGGAGACCTGGCGGAACGCTGCGGCGAAGGCGACTTCGACGGCGGCGGAAGAGGAGAGGCCACCGCCGATGGGGATGTTTCCCACCACGGCGGCGTCGAGACCGCTGAGCGGCAGGTCTGCTTTCGCTATTGCCCAGGCCACGCCCGCCGGGTAGGCCGCCCAGCCGCCGACCGAGCCGGGCGTCAGCTCGGAGATGTCGAACTCGGCCGTTTCGTCGAAGAGCTCGGCGTAAATGCGAACGTGGCGATCGTCGCGAGGCGTGAAGGCGACGGCAACTTCGAGATCGACAGCCACCGGTAACACGAGGCCTTCGTTGTAGTCCACGTGGCCGCCCATCAGGTTGACGCGGCCGGGAGCGCGGCTCAGGAACTTCGGGCGGCACTCGAACGCTTTCTCGAATGCCGCGCGTGCGAGCTCGAGTGGTGTCACTTCTCCGGCCGGCTCTGTCGTTGACATGGTTCCGGTACCGTTCTAGTCTCGGATCTGATCGGTCGCCTACCCCTGCGCCCCTAACCTTGGGCTAATGGACCGGTTCTGGACCTCTCATCGCCGCGCCCTCATGACGGCGCTGCTCGCCCTCTGGGCCTGCCTGCTGCCAGTCGCAGCTCGCGCGGTTGAGTCGCAGGAAGCTGCCTCGCAGGTGCGTCGCCTCCGGGTCCTCATCGTCCTCTACACCAGATCGTTCTCACATCAGCTGACGCGCCAGCAGCTGGAGCGGGTCCACGAGGAGGTCCTCGAGTTCGTCGACTTCTATCGCACTGCGGCCGGCGAGGCGGTGGACTTCCGCATCTCGCTTCTGCAGGTCGACCGCGAGCTGGGCCGTACCGAAATCTCGGAGGTTGCTCCCGGGCGGTACTATCTGGCCCGCGAGGACATCGAGGACGAGCTCGTCGCGCTGGGCATGCTCGGCCACGAGTTCGACGAGGTGATCGCCCTCTACGCCTGGAACAACGCCAACCCCGAGGGCGCGGCGCTCGCCTACGGCGGCGGCGCCGTCGGGCCCGACGGGGGGTTCCTGGGCGACGCCGGCTACAACTCGATCGGCGTCTTCGCGCGGGACCCCGGTAGCATCTCGCAGATCATGATCCACGAGGTGCTCCACAACATCGACGACATGTTCTCGATGAGCGGCATGCCCGACGGCTTCCTCAACGCCGACGAGATGAGCCGCAACATGCCGACGCTGCTTGCCGAGCGGCCAGGCGCCTTCCTCCCGCACTATGACGATGACGGCATGTTAAGGTACGCCGACCGGGAACGTGCCAAAAGGGCGACTTATCCGTGGGCCATGCAGCTAGTGTATTACGGCTGGATGCTGCAACGCACATCGAGGGAGGCGTGGCTGGGGCTCGATTACGGAAGCGCGATCGACACAGGCGAGCGCGCCAGAGGGGCGCGGCCGCTTTACGAGCGCATATTCTGGAGCCGGGCTAACGGACAGGTGTACCTGCCCGCGGTTGCCGGAGGCCCGGCACCGGTGGCAGCCGTTGTCGCCGGTCGGGAGAGNNTCGAGGGCACCTACTACGCGGCCTGGCTCGACCTGCCCGACCATGGCGAACCGCTGTCGGTGACGGTGGGAGCGGGGACGACCGAGGTCGTGCCGTTGGGTATCGGCGAGCTGGTCGCACCGGGTCGGGTCGTCACACACGCACGGCGCATCGTCTCGGTAACGGATTGGGATACCCTGGCCTTCGAGATGGCCGTCGCAGCTCCTCAGTCCGAGGGCGTGCTTGTCGTCGAGGTGCGGGAAGCACGATTCGGTGGCTCGGGTCAAGTGGCCCAGGGCGCTACGCTGGATGTGCTGATCGGAGAGGACACGCTGCCCCTTGAGCCAATCGAGCCGGGTCACTTCGCTTTAGACCTGTCGCGCCTCGAGATGGGGCGACACGAGCTCACAGTGACTGCCGCTGCGCCCGAGCTCGTGTTCGTGCCGCGTACGGTCATCGTCGAGCGGCGCGCGCCCTGGCGCATCTGGGCCGAGGACCTGCTGACAGCCGAGGTCGGCACACCGCTCGACGTTACGGTCCGCATCGCTCAAGACATGGGTGCGCTGGGTGCGAAGGTCACCGCCCGAGTCGGCGATCGCGAGCTGGAACTTCGCGAGCTAACCGACGGGCGCTACAGCGTCGTGGTCGATGAGGGCCTGCGGCCGGGGCTGGATACGGTCCGGGTCCGGGCCGAGCTACCGGCGGAGGGCGGCCATGAGATCCTCGAGCGCTCGATCCCTCTCTACGTAGAGCCGCGTGGCTGGATCGAGGTGCCGCGGCGCGTCGGCGCGAAGGCTGGGGAAGTTGTGACCCTCGAGGCCCAGGTCCGCAATCGCATGGGTCGCGTGGTCGAGGGCGCGGACCTCGCGATCGCAGTCGTCATCGGGCCCGATCTCCTGATGATGACAGAGGAGGAGCCGGGCGTGTACCGCGTTCGCTTCGCGGCGCCGCTCGCCCGCGAGTACCATGGGCCGGTCGACGGTGCACTGTTGGCCTCACGTTCGGTCGAGGCGGGCTGGACGTTCGAGATGCGGATCCCCTGGGCAGGGCTGCAGGAGGCACGCCCGTTCGTCGGCGCGGTCTTCGCGATGCAGCTGTTTGTGAGCGACGGCGACGGCGACGGCGACGGCCGGCTGACCGAGATCATGTGGAGCGAGCGCTGGGGCTACTCGCGCGAAGCCGGCCTGATGTGGGAGCTGTGGAAGATGGGCAGGCTGGTGCTCACCGGTGAGCCGTTGGCTCCGCCACAGCCGAGCGGGAGTGGGTGAGATGACCGATCCGCTGCAGCTGTTGGAGCGTACTGACAAGTTCTACCTCGGCTCGGGGAGCGGCATCATCTTCGCGCCGCGTTTTCCGCGCTGGCTCGAGTACCCCGGCTTCTGGGACGACATCGACGTATACCACTACCAGCTCGCGCCGCTGTTCACCGTAACATTGCTGAGTGAACGGGAAGGCGCAGCCGGCCCTCCGGTTATGCTGAGGCAGTTGAGCCGCCGCTGGTCGCCGGCCGAGCTGGTCTGCGAGTACAAGTCGGAGGACGGCCTGCACGGTTGGGAACACCGATCGGTCGTGCCTGGCGGCTGGTTCGTGTCGGAGTGGAGCCTGCACAACTCGAGCAGTGCGGATCGGACGCTGTTGGCGGTGGCCTGGACGGTTCAGGACGCGGACGGCGTCGACCTGGGGACAGTGCAGGCGGAGGACGGTGCGGTGCGGTTCCGCCGCGCTGTCCAGGACCTGCACATCCATCGCGTCGGTGTCGAAGTGGCGTTGGAGGCGCCGATCGATGCGGTAGCCGGCTGCGCCCAGCTGGCGGAACGAGCGAGCTTCGATCCACGCTGGGAGTTCACGCCCTTCCCGGAGAGCTGGGGCCACCGCCTCGAGACGTCCGTGCGGATCGCCGGCGTCAGCCCGGCGGGAGCGCTCTACGCCGCTGCCGTCTCGCGGGTGAAGCTGCCGGCTGGCGGTGCGGCGACGGCAACGCTTCGCGCCCGGGTCAGGGCGGAGAACACGCGCGATGTGCAGATGACCAGTCGGCTCGCCGATCACCTCAGGGAGCACGCGCCACCGCCGCCACCGATCGCCGATGTGGAGCCGCCGGTCGGTGCCGAGCCCGGTGCGGTGAGCCGCGTCGGTTGGACCGCCTACTTCCGCTCGGTGCCCGAGCTCTCGTGCTCCGATCCCTTCATCGAGCGCTACTGGTACTACCGCTGGTATGGGCTGCAGTTGTGCAGTCACGAAGGTGGCGTTGCGAACCATCCTTATCCGGGCTGCTGCGAGGGGACGGGGTACTTCCACGTGCCCATCGCCTATAGCGCGCAGTGTCACGCCCGCGAGCTGCGCTGGCTGGCCGACCCCGCCTGGGCGCGCGGCGTGATCCTCAACTTCCTGGCTCATCAGAAGGAGAGCGGCGAGTTCCACGGTCGCATCTACGTGAACCACCTGGCGCACACCGATTTCTACTTCGCGAACTGGGGTGACGCAGTGCTCGAGGTCGATGCCGTGCACCCCGACAATTCATATCTGAGGGCGGTCTACGAGCCGCTGGGGCGCTACGCCGATTGGCTGGCCCGCGAGCGGGACGCCGACAATACCGGTCTCTTCGACGTGGTCGATCAGTTCGAGACCGGCCAGGAGTACATGAGCCGCTACATGGCGGTGAGCGATGAGGCGGATAGCGAGGCGTGGGGCCGGAAGATTCGCCTCAAGGGCGTCGACGCCACGGTGTACGCGTATCAGTTGCAGCGCGCGCTGGCGGCGATCGCCGAGCGGCTAAGAGACCCCGATGGCGTGAAACGCTGGGAGGCGGTGGCCGACCGGACCGGCGACGCGATCATGGGCCTCATGTGGGACGAGAGCACGTTGATGTTCCACGATGTCGATCCGGAACCTATGGAGCGGACGCGGGCCAAGGCCGCGGTTCACTTCTATCCCTTCTTCACCGATCTCATTGGGCCCGAGCAGGTGGAAGGGTTGCGCTCGCACCTGCTGAACCCGGAGGAGTTCTGGACGATCTATCCCGTGCCGTCCAGCAGCGTTGATGACCCGTACTTCAGCCCCGATGCCGAGTGGAAGGGCAAACGGCACAACTGTCCCTGGAACGGTCGAGTTTGGCCGATGGCGAACTCGCACGTCGCCGAAGCGCTCGCCAGGGTGGCGATCGAGCACGATCCCGGGCTCCGCGATCGGGCGGTGGAGCTGATCCGCAAGTCCATCCGCATGATGTTCCACGACGGCGACCTGAGGCGGCCGAACTGCTACGAGCACTACAACCCGGAGACCGGCAGGCCGTGCCTCTACCGCGGCTTCGACGACTACCAGCAGTCCTGGGTGAACGACCTGATCGTGAAGTACCTAGTAGGCTTCCGTCCCCAAGGCGGCGATGCGTTCGTCGTAGACCCGTTCCCCTTCGAGGTCGAATCGTTCCGGCTGGCGCGTCTGCCGTTCCGTGGCCGACAGGTAGGGGTCGAGTTCAGAGAGACGCGCTTCAGGGTCCGTATCGACGGCAGAATCGTCGCTGAGTCGTGGATCGGTGAACCGGTCGAGATAGATATTTAGTTCGACACTCGACAGACGACAGCCGTCGACCGATGTTCAGCTCACTTCCCAGCTTTCAACGTCCGACATGCCGAAGCCCGACGCGCAACGTCGTGTATCGAGAATCGAACGTCGGCCGTCGTTCGCAGAAAAGGAGCCGAAGAATCGGCTGTCGGTTGTCGGCTGCTGAATGTCGAATTTGAACCAGACTAGGGGTCGCCCGCGCTAGGTGTCCGACTTGGTGGCCCGCACCCAGGCAGCGCGGATGCGCTGTGACCAGACCGCAAACCCCTCTCGCAGGCTGCCGGGATCGGGACGGAAGCGGACCGCGAGCAGCTGCTCGGCTGGGATCAGCGGATTGAACAGCGTATCGATACGGCAGGCCTGATCGCCGCGGAACTCGAGCAGATCGACACCCTCGAACTCGACCGATCGCCCTGTGGCCGCGAAGCCCGGCGGGTTCATCACGCCGAGGTTCGTCGCCGTGATGCGCCAGGGCACGGCACAGCGGCTGCCGTCGGCTGCGATACAGATGGGATGGCGGATGACGTAGTGGAAGTCGGGAAAAGCTTTCAGGACCGTCTGCGCGAAGCTGTGCACGGCGGCATGGCCTTCGGCCGGCGCCTGCATCGCCGGGTCGTCCCACACGACATCCTCGGTTAGGAAAGACAGGAAGCGGTCGAGGTCCCTTGAGTTCCAGGCCTCGGTCAGGGCCTCGACAAATGCAGGGATCTGCTGCGGCCTCATGGCTGGCCGGGGCCGTACTGCAGGTAATCTTCCCTCACCGGCGAAAAAACCTCGATAACGATCGAGTCCTCGTGCGCGGTCGCGCCGTGTGGCACATCACCGGCGATGTTCCAACTGTCGCCGGGCCCGGCGTCGAAGTGGTCATCTCCGATGACGAAGTCCAGTCGTCCCGACACCAGGTAACCCGTCTGCTCGTGCGGATGTTGGTGAGTGGGGACCGCCGCGCCCTTGTTGATCCGGAACATGCTGAGCAGGGTCCGCCCGCCGTGGGCGAGCGTCTTCAGCCTCACACCGTCCAGGACTTCGGCAAAACCGCCCTCATCCGACTTTGTGAACATGCGTGCCTCGAATCTCGGGTCGTGCACAGATGGGTGTGGGCAGTAAGGATGCCGAATGTCAGGGCTCTACACCAGGAGAGTTGAGTCAGGGGCTCCAGTTGGCCGTCAGCCCCCGGAACACGAATACCGCGCCGGCGATGAAGAGGCCGGTCGTGACGACGAAGGAACCGCCGTCGCCGGCGGCGTTGTTCGAGGCGCAGGTCAACAGACCGCCGCCGAGCAGCATCGCGGCACCGATGGCGATGAGCTTCTTTCCCGATCCCTCGTCGCCCATCTTCTCGCCGCGGAACGACATGTTGGCGAGCGCCACCTCGGCCTCCATCTGCTTGCGTAGCAGCTCGTCCGGGTCAGCTTCCTCGCCGTGTGATTGAGCGGCCGGGGCCGGGGCTGCTGGCGCTGCAGGGTTCGGGGCCGACGCCGGCACGTCCCTCGCTGATGGGATCACCGGCGCCGGGACGACGGCCGGGGTCGGCGGCTGGGCCGGAGCCGCTGGGGCAGGCGGCGGCGCCGCAGCTGCCGATGCTCTCTGCCGCTGTGTGTGGCGCGATCGGGTCTGCATTCGCAGCTTGCCCGACGGCTGCGGCTGCGTCTGCGGCTTGGCTTGCGGCTGAGGCCGAGGCTGAGGCTGGTCGGCGTTGTAGTGCTTCGGGATAGCGCTGCGCAGAGCGAACTCCGTGGCGATAACCGGCTGGATCGTGAGGCCCGTTAGCTGCCCGAGTTGCTGCACCGTCGCGCGGTTCGTCGGGTTGACCATCGCCACGGTCAGCGTGTCACCGCTTCGGTGGATTGGGAGGACCAAGCCACGCCCCGCCACGTCCGCGCTCACCGTGGCCAGCACCCGCGGGTCTATCCGCTCGATCTTTGACAGCTCCACCGCTCTCACCTTGAAGATTTGGGAGAGCAGGCGCAGGAGCACGGCTTCCTGAATCAGACCCAAGGAGACCAAGGTATAGGTCAGGCCGCGACCTTGTGATCGCGCCTCGCTTACGGCGCTTTGTAGCTGCTCGCGCGTAAGGACTTTGTTACGCAGCAGCAGCTCGGCGACGATCTGCGAAGGAGACTTGGGGTTGCTCTGGGGAGACATCGTGCCGCTCCCGGGGGTGGGCGGAGGGAGCGCTCGGTCGGGGCGGCCACGCCATGCGTCGCCGCCAATAGGCTCTACACGCCCCTCAGAAGCGAGTTCCCCTCACAGATCGCGGCCTTCTAGATCGGAAGTCGAAACTGGCCGGCAGGCTCGGGACGGTGGAAGCCGGCGGCCGAGAGCGGCGGCAGCTGGCGCGCCAGGCCGGCCCTACGACAGCTTATACCAAAAAGCCGGTCGAGCTGTCTGGCATAAGGACCTTCGCCACGGCCGCGCACTTCGAAGCGCGAGTCGTACAGACGCCCGCGGCGTACCTCGCGGATCCGGTTCAGCACCTTCGCCTTCCGCTCGGGGAAATGGCTCTCGAGCCAGCGCTCGAATAGCGGGGCCACGCCGTAAGGCAGGCGCAGCATGATGTAGCCGGCGCTGACGGCGCCGGCCTCGGCCGCCGCAGCCACGATACTCGGCAACTCGTGGTCGGTGAGTCCCGGGATCACCGGCGCTATCGTCACCGCCGCAGGGACGCCTGCCGCGGTCAGCCGGGCTATCGCGTCCAGCCGCTGTTCCGGAGCCGAGGTCCGCGGCTCCATGACTCGCTGCAGTCGCCGGTCTAGCGTCGTAATCGAGAGGGCGACGGCCGCTGCCCCGTGGCCTGCCAAATCGGCCAGCAGGTCCAGGTCCCTGATCACCAGCCGGTTCTTGGTCGTGACGGCTACTGGGTTCCGAAACTCGGCCAGCACCTCCAGGCAGCGGCGCGTCAGGCGCAGCCGCCGCTCGGCCGGCTGGTAGGGATCGGTGACGCCGCTCAAGAGAATCGGCTGCGGCCGCCAGCTTCGCGAGGACAGCTCCGCTCGCAACAGCTCCGGCGCCTCCTCCTTCACCAGGATCTTCGTCTCGAAGTCGAGGCCCGCCGAGAAGCCCAGGTACTCGTGGTACGGCCGCGCGTAGCAGTAGGCACAGCCGTGCTCGCACCCACGGTACGGATTCACCGTCGTGTCGAAGCCGACGTCGGGGCTCTCGTTCCGGGCGATGACCGTGCGGGAGCAGTCCCGGAAGAACTCGGTCCGCGGGCCCGGTTCGTCGGGGTCCCGCCAACCGTCCCTGACTACGGCCAGCCGCTCGAAGCGGTTCGCCGGGTTGTGGCTGGCGCCGCGTCCTCTGATCGGCGTGGTCTCCATAGGAGGCTGAAGATGCACTTTCGGGTTTTATTCGGCAAGGGTTGCCAGGAATCGTTCCCGCGGCGAGATTCTGCGATCGCTTTAAACAGAGGGAGGCAGGCAGCATGGCATCGAACTGGAAAGGCATCCTGACCGTCGGCGGCGTGGTGGGGATCGCAGTCGTTGCCGGGCTCTACGCGCTGCAGGTGCGCGAGACGGAGCCGGCACCGGCGGTCGCCCTTGAGTCGGGCGGTGTGACCGTTTACAAGACACCTACTTGAGGCTGCTGCGAGGAGTGGGTGGGTCACCTGCTCGATAACGGCTTCGAGGTGAACGCGATCGACGTGAGCAGCGATGAGCTCTCGGCTGTCAAGGAGCGCTATGGAGTCGGCGCTGAGTTGGCCGGCTGCCACACCGCTCTGGTGGACGGCTACGTGCTGGAAGGGCACGTCCCCGCAGCCGACATCAGACGGTTGCTCGATGAACGGCCGCAGATAGTCGGACTTGCCGTGCCCGGGATGCCCATCGGCTCGCCCGGGATGGAAGTCGAGGGTCAGCATCCCGATCATTACGATGTTTTGACGTTCGACGAGCGCGGCAACACGCAGGTCTATTCGAGTTACTAGTCCGTAGAGACGGAGCAGCGCCGGAGGAAAGGCGGAGTCCCAATTGGGCTCCGCCTCTTCTTTGGACGACTTGTTGATGGGATTAGCGGAGTTTGGGGTTGGGGAGGGTCGGGAATGATTTCGAATGGGGGAGCCGAGAGTCCGTGGGATTCGGGTATTCGGGAATTGGGGGATCCGAGAATCCGAGGCATCCGTGGAATCCGTGGTATCGGGGAGTTGGGGAGTTGCGGAGTTGCGGAGTAGGGGAACCGGGGACTTGGAGAATTGGGGAGTCAGGGAATGGGCAAGGTGGATGGAGAATTGATCAACGAACTGCAAGATCGGCTGATTGGCATGGCTGCTAAGAGCTACCGCATCGCGAACAATTTGCCGGCAAGCAGGGTAGCCGCTCACGTTTCGTCGCAGCTCAATCGGTGCAGCACATCGCCGGCGGCGGATTACGCTGAGGCGCGCGGCAGCGAGTCTCGCAAGGACTTCATACACAAGATGAAAGTCTGCCTCAAAGAACTGCGGGAAACCTTCGTCTGGCTCAAGCTCGCTAAAGAACTAGAGCTCGGCTCAGGCCCGGAGCTGGATGAAGCGATCGCAGAAGCGGACGAGCTCATCGGCATCTTCGTCACCAGCATCGCTACCGCAAAGAGAAACGCCAAGCAGCTTAAGCTCTGACCGCCTCACTCCCCCATTCCCCAATGCCACGGATTCTCGGCTCTCCTTCCCGGATCCCCTGATTCGCCAGTTCCAATTCTCGGAATCCCAAATTCCCGAATTCGGGAATTCCCGTATTTTACTGTCGTCATGTCTCGATCCGTCGACCGGACCATTCTCTTTGTGCTCCCAAACGGCGAGCCCGCAGAAGAAATCGCCGCAGCTCGCGCTTGGCTTGAGTCGCTTCCCGAAGCCGAAGTGCAGGTGATCCCACTGGCCGAGCTGTCTGAGGCATTTCTCGGCCACGGGACCACCGTATGGTGCCATTGGACCGAGACACCCGCTCTCCCCGAGGCGGCGCGCCACACCCTCGACGCCCATGTGCGCGCCGGCGGTGGCTTGGTCGCCACCCTGGCTGCGGCGGCCCTGCCAGTCCAGCTCGGCTGGGAGAAGGTGACGCCCGACGTAGCCACCGATGCTTTATGGACCGAGGAGCCCGAGGACGAGCTCGCCGACGACTTCAGCGCGGCGCCGCGGATCCGTGGGCTGCAAAGCTTTCGGGGCCATCCCCTGTTCGAGGGTTTGGGAAGCGGCTGCTACACCTGGGCGCCCCAGGAAGGTGAACGGCTCGTCCGCTGTGCTTACACGGGAGACAACTGGCCGAAGTCGGGCCGTGTCATCGCGGTTCAGAAGGCCTACATCAACGTGAATCCCGGGCGTCGGCTGGCCTGGGAATACGCGGTGGGTGACGGCTGGGCGGTGTGTATCGGCGCCTACGTCTACTTCGCGGCCCGGGATCGCCGCTACGCACTTCATCTGGAGCGGTTGCTTGACAACGCGTTCGACCGGGTCGCCTCCAACGGGCACCGTGTACGACTCATCGGCGGAGTCTGGCAGCCGCGCTCGGCGGGCGTGGAGCTGGACGAGAGAGTGCCGCTGCCGCCGGACCTCGGGCCGGGCGCCGACCTTGCCCTCACCCCGCCCGACGATCTTCGACTCGAGCGCAGAGCGACGGATGCGGAATACACGCTCGCGGGTACACGGGCTTTCCTGGTGGGGCGCGAGGAAAGCGGCCTCGAAGAGGTCTGGTTCCATCCAGTGAGGGCGGTGAGCCGGTGGGGGCTGAGTTCAGACTCGGAAGCCCGTGACGAGACGGAACGTAGCAACGACCGCAGCAACGTCGTTGCTACGCATTTCCGGATCGCTACGGGAGTGTTCGAGCGGCGCCTCGATGTGGATGGACATGCTGTCCTCGAGCGGACAACTGTGGCGCCCGACGAGCCGGGCCTGCTGGTGGAGCTTCAACCGGAGGACCCCAGCGGCGAGCCCGTCGGCCTCACCTTGATCCTGGAGAGCGACCTACGACTCACCTGGCCCTACCCGGCGAGCGCGGCGGGCCGGCTGCGATACAGCAAGGAGGGTGGAGCGCTGGGTCTGGAGGCCGAGACAGGCGAGTGGCTGGGTGTCCGCATCGACCCGGCGCCGCGATGTCTGCTGGTGGAGAACCCCTCCACCGATGAGCACTCCTGCTGCCGTGTGCATGCCGAGCTCGAGCTGCGCGCTCCTACCCGGATCCTGCTGCTGGGCGCCGGTCGCGAGGAGGAGCTGCCGGCCGCGGTCGATCTGGCCGGCTGGGCGGACCGCCGAGCGGCGGAGCGGCGTGGGCAGCGCGATGAGGGTTTCGTCCTCGAGTCCGGCGACCGGGAGCTGGTCGAGGCCATCGAGTGGGCGAAGTGGCGGCTCTCGACATACCGGGTCCGCGTCCCCGGACTCGGCACTTCGCTGGTCGCCGGCTATGGCCGGTCGCAGCCGGGAGAGTTCGGCGACGGCCGTCCGGGTTATGCTTGGTTCTTCGGCCGTGACGCCTGCTGGACGGCTTTGGCCTGCCTGGCCGCCGGTCAGCCCGAGGCGGCGCGAGAGGTTCTGGAGTTCTTGGGCCGCCACCAGGACGTGACCGGCAAGATCCTCCACGAGTGTACGACCAGCGGGGTCGTCCACTACGACGCCGCCGACGCCTCACCCCTTTACCTGCTCCTCGCCGCCAGTTACCTAGCGGCCACCGGTGACGGCGGAACTGTGCGCCGCGAATGGCCGCACGTGCGGGGCGCCTATGAGTTTTGCCTCTCCACCGACTCGGACGGCGACGGGCTGATCGAGAATACGAACGTGGGACACGGGTGGGTGGAGTTCGGGCGGTTGGGTGGGTATCACGTGTCGCTCTATCTGGCGGGCGTCTGGGTCGCTGCGCTCGCCGAGTTGGAGGTGGCGGCCCGGACGTTGGGCGAGTTGGATTTCGCGGGCGAGCTCGCCTATCGGGCGGCGGCGGCGCGCTCGAGCCTCGAGCTCTCCTTCTTCGATCCTCTTGAGGCGCGTTACGCCAATGGCCGCTTGCGCGACGGGTCACTCGACATGGCGGAGACGATAATGACGGCGGTGCCGTTAGCGCTGGGTGCCGTGCGGGCGGAGCGCTGCGAGCGCTGGCTGGACCGCGTGGCGACGGAGGATTTCACAGCGCCCTGGGGTGTGCGCCTGGTCTCGCGCTCCGAGCCTGTTTATGACCCGGCGGGCTACCATGCCGGCTCGGCCTGGCCCCTCTACAGCGGTTGGGTAAGCCTGGCCGAGTTCAGGGCCGGGCGTACCGAGGCCGCACATCGTCACTGGGAAGCGACCCTGCGGCTCTACCGAACGGTTTCGCTGGGCACCTGGCCCGAGGCGTTACACGGCGACGAGCCGCGGAGCATCGGTGTGACACCGGACCAGGCGTGGTCGACCGCCGCCGCGCTGTTTCCGCTGCTTCAGCTTGGCCGAGACTCGCGGGAACCAGGCGCCTAGCGCTAGCTTACAGACTGATTGGGCTCCAACTGGCAGACAGGGGAGGTCAGGATGGGTGGTATCAACCTCGCACGCGTCCTCGTTGGCGGGCTATTGGCAGGAGTCATCTACAATATCTCTGGATTCGGGGCTACTCACGTCGTCGATCTCGCCGACAGCTTCGCCCGCTTTGGCTGGGAGCCGTCCACCGGCTCGACGATCCAGCACGTGGCAGTGAGATTCGGCTTCGGCCTGATCAGCGTCTTCACCTATGCGGCGATCCGGCCGCGCTTCGGCCCCGGAATCAAGACCGCTGTCATCGCCGCCTCGATCATCTGGGTCGCCGCCGCTGCTCCGTTGATCTTCGTGCTGACGGAGCTCTTCGTCTTCAGCGGCTCGCAGGCGGTTACTCTGTTGGTCTGGACGCTGGTTGAAGCGTGGTTGGGAACGGCCGTCGGCGCCTGGCTGTATCAGGAGCTGGAGTCGCGAGGGGTCGAGACGGGCTAGCCTCCGCCTATTCCCAGCGGACCCGGTAGCGGCACACTTCGCCGCCCAGGGCGCGGCACTCTTCCTCTACGACCTCGACGCGCGTCGCGCCGCACATCTCCAGCGCCCGCTTGTACCAACCGACGACGGTCAAACAGTCAGGCGCCGAGAAGGTCTCGGCGTCGTAGGTCGTGAGGCAACCCTCGCCCTCGCCGGTCTTCTCCCAGGCGCGCCGCCCCGTCTGATAGTAGAGCTCGTAGATCTGTGGCGCTTTTCTGAGGAAGGCCTCCGGATCGCCGGGTGTGATGAAGCTGGCGTGAAGTGTGGTGAGGTTCTTGTTCGCCGAGGCGACGCCCAGCTGCTCGAAGAACTTCGGGTCGCCCTCCCCGCAAACCTGGACGATCGCCTCGTCCAGTCGCTTTCCGACCTCGAATGGGAGCCACGTCGACGGGACCATCTTCCTCAGTGCCGCCTGGTCGTCGGCGCTCAGGCTGACCATCACCTGCCGCACTTGCTCTTCGCCGAAGTGCTCTTTCAGAAAGTCGAGGCGGGACTGCAAAACCGAGCCTTTCACCTTTTGCATGCCCCTAATGCTAGGTGGCCGTGCGCCTGCGGCAAGTGCTAGCGGTGTTTCAATTCGAGACGCGCTGAGCATCTCAACGTTTCCCACGGACACACCCGCGCCGTTGGGGCATTGACTGTAATCCTTTGCCATCAATGAAGTTACGCGCGCCGTGCGCCGCCCCCCGCTCGGAACCCTTCTTGCACCTCTGGCCGCCGCGGGACTGAGCACGATTACACCCATTTCAGGAGGTATCTCATGACCCGTCCAGGTGACTTCGCAAGACTGCTGGCGCTGGGCGCTGTGTTCGGCGCGCTGGGCTGTGGCGGGGCTGCCAGGGTGGAGGAGCTGTACGAGGAGGCTCCGGTGGGCAGCGAGATGATCGTCGAGCGCAGCGATGGCGATCGTCCCGATTGGATCACCGAACCGCCCGACGATGATGACGGGATGAAGTTCTTCTCAGGTGGTGAGGAAGGGTACAGCGACTACGCCGTGGGGCTGCGTATGGCCAAGGCGGAAGCGTGGCAGGAGCTGGGCGAGAGCGTGCTCGGCATCTGGAGTTCGCTGCTGCAGGCGAGCGAGGTCGGCGGTAAGGACCGGCTTCAGCAGTACGCGCGGAACTTCCAGGAGCTAGCGGTCAAGGAGATCACGCTCAGCGGAACGGAAGTCGAAGAGCGTTATTACGAGAAGGTCGCGGTGAAGACGACCTACGGCGTCGACTACCACTACAACGCCTTCGTGCTGCTCAGGGTGCCGGAGCAAGAGTACCACATGGCGCAGCTCCGCGCATTGGAGCAGCTGCGGAACCGGGCGAAGCAGGAGAGGAACGCCGACGCCGAAGAGTTCATCGACGAAGCGATTCAGCGGCTGAACGAGATCCAAGGGTGAACCGTCGGGCGTTAGCCCTGGCGGGTACGCTCGTAGTCGGAGCCTGTGGTGGTGGCGCGGTGCTGGAGCGGACGGCTCCCGAGCGGCCCGCCTGGGTCGAGGTGACGCCGGCCGCGCGTGACTCGCTCTACTTCGTCGGTATCTGCTCCGACCTTCCTTCTTACCAGGAAGCGGTGCGGTGCGCGCGCGGCGAGGCGCTGACGGACGTCGCCGCCTGGGTCGGCGCCCGGTTCTCGTCGTACGTCTACGATCACCAGACGGACGGGTCACGTTCCGCCGGTACGGCGATGTACCTCGACGCCGATCTCTTCCTGGCCGACCTGCGGCGTAGCGACACCTACCACGAGGTGACGGAGACGGACTACGGCACGCGTTCCTATTACGTGAGCGTGTTGCTGGCCTATCCGCGCGACGCCGCCGAGCTGGAAAAGGGCCGGGTCGAGGAGACGACGTTCAGGGCCGAACGCCTATTGGAACAAGCGCTGGAGCGGGTGCCCGGTGTCGCGGCCGAAGGTCGCTGGGCGACAGCGATGGAGATAACCCTGGCCACCGCCGGCGCGGTTGCTGTGCCGCGGAACCTTCACCGTGCCCGGCATACCGCCCGACTGACGAATATGGCTGAAGCGGTCGTCACGCCCCTGCAGCTCTACGCTGGCACTGAGGACAGGGGGGTCGAGGTGCGTGCGCGCTACAGGGGCGTGCCGGCTGCCGGTCTGCCGGTGCAGTGCATAGCGGGTGCGGTGCGGCTGACGGTAGTAACGGACGAAGAAGGCCGCGCCGTCTGTGAACTGGAGGACTCAATACCTGGGGGG